>Ga0116231_10000152_pt1 | contig 92316 bp, 80 predicted proteins | sample S1TSphgellanicum_2_FD_89695 | JGI IMG/M metagenome (GOLD analysis project Ga0116231, IMG submission 89695) | Host-associated microbial communities from peat moss isolated from Minnesota, USA - S1T2_Fd - Sphagnum magellanicum MG | ecosystem: Host-associated > Plants > Peat moss > Unclassified...
CAGAGTGATTCATGTGGGATCAAAGGGGTTGTTCAAAAAAATTCTATTTCAAAATCTTAAATGGACCCATAATTGTGTGGCTATTGTTGCAAATATTTGGAGTTATTACAATGTTTTGGCTACTAGTCCTCCTTCAAATTCCTGGTGTTTCCCTACACTTATTAAATGACCTTGGGGTCACTGAGTTCATAGGGTCAAGGAAAAGGTACCCCAACTGCTTGACTCCGTCCACCAACTGGTTTATATACCTAAAGTGAACAGACAGCAGAAACTGAGGAGCCGGAGCAGCGTCCTAATGACGCCGCGTTCACACGGAAGTAGTTTTCCTACTTCTGTCCAATTAGTCGCGCGTGCCTGCTCAACCCCCCACCCCCGGCAGCATTCACGTATTGCTGATCCAAAACGGGCTGCCCGCCCGGGCGTCGAGAATGCGGCGCAGCCGTGCCGGCTAAGGTAGAACACAAAATCGTCACAGACGGACGGACGGCCGGGCCGGTTCTACCATAGAAAACAACACTGGAATTGCTACCATCGCAGACAATTCCAATTACGCCTGTGGGGACTTAGTCTGTCTGTGTGCAGAACGCCCTGTCACAGACAGACTAAGCGAATTAATATATTAGATTTATCAACAATCTATAACTAACTCATTAGTTATTTTTGGTTAATTAATAATTATTTAACATTATTATTATTATTATTCAAGAATTTTTTTAACTATAATAATTTAGTAATTCTTATTTATTATTTACTTCGTATTTTTACTATTTTTGGAACTATTATTTCATAAATCATAATTAGTAAATTAGGAAATTAAATAATACCTATTTATTATTTTAATCTTTCATTTTTTAATTTCTGAGATATTAACTAATAATGTATAATTATTATATTAATTGGTTATTATTTAAATATTAATTTTTTAATCTTTCATATGTTTTTATTTATTTGATTATTTAAAATTATTAACGAGAATTTAAAACAAAATAGTTGGTGATTTAATTATCAATTTAATTAGATCTTAAGTATTGATTATTTAATCATTTAAATATTTATTTTTCTATATATGAATTATGAATTAATAATTTATATCTAAATGGATTAATTCAATCATTATTATAAGTATTAATTAATAATCATTTAGTTTATTAAATATTTATTTATTATTTATTATTTAAATCTAATCATTAATTGGTACTATTTTAATTATTTAAATTTAAAAACTAGTAACCAAAACTTATAAGTAATAATTTGCTTGGTTAGTTTCTATTTCAGTCATTTATTTTTCTGTATATAAATTATGAATTAATAATTTATACTTCAATGAATTACTTAATTGACTATTATATAAGTATGAATTAATAGTTATTTGGCTGATTAAATAGTTAATTAATTACTTATTATTTAGATCTACTTATTAATTGGTTAATATTTTAATTAGTTAATTTCATTTTTAGAAATATTAATGAATAGTAATAATTTGGTTGGTTAGTTATTATTTTAGTCATTTATTTTTCTATGTATGAAATATGAATTAATAATTGATAATGGAATGAATTAGTTAATTGATTATTACATAAATATTAGTTAATAATTGTTTGTCTTATTAAATATTTAATTACTTAGTTTTTATTGAGATCAAATTATTTATTTTTAAATATAAAAATATTAATGAAAGCTTATAAGTAATAATTTGGTTAGTTAATTATTATTTCAATCATTTATTTTTTATATATGAATTATGAATTAATAATTTATAACTAAATGACTTAGTTAATTGATTATTATGTATGTTTTTATTACTAATTATTTAACCTATTAATTAGCTAGTTAATTACTTATATACTTAGTTATATAATTTACAAAATGAAAAAGGAAAACAAAATATATGAGATAAACTTTGTTGCAACTTCAATTTTTATCCTATATGTTTTGTCCTTTGATTCCATTTGGAGAACTATATAATGAATAGGTTGTCTTAAACTTTCATATAAAAACCAAATGTTAATTAGGATGAGCCAATTAAAAGATCTTGACCTTTTAAAGAGTTTAACCTTAAAATTTAAATCCAAAAAAAATGAAAAATATTTACCTACTTACCTAGTTCAACCTATCTACTACCTACTTAGTCCCACCTACCCACTTAAATATTGATTTTAATTTATTTTGACCAAAACTCAAAAATGTTACATGGCATATTAGTATTATGCCATGTGTCACAATCTAAAACCATTAAAAATAAATGATGAGGATCTACCATCTATTGTTGAAACAATTTTTTTCAAACCTTTTTCATTTGCCACGTGCCATTATGTAAATTGTTAATTTTTATGGTAATATACAGATGGCATACAATAATATACATATGGTGAAATATTTTGTTGAACGTTGATTACATCCACATTTGTAACTAATGTTTTTTGCTACTTGTCTAATACAACTAAACAATTTTTAATAGCAAATATCTTCTGCAAATAGAATATAGTTGTAAATGGTAATTGTTTTTTTTTAGTTTTCTTTTAGTGCATACTACCTCCCCCACTAAATGCCTTACCTTTTGTGGCATTAGAACGTAACCTCAAGCCTAGGCGTTAGCTTTTTTTTTGCCTTCTACAAACCCGAAAACCCATCCACACCCACCATAGATCCTTTCTAATTAAAATCATTACAATCCCATAAAAATTCAACATTTGTTGGCTCAAGGTTTTAGTTATTGTTATCATACTTGGTTGTTAGATTACTATATTTTAACAAGTACAAGCTCTACCCACTACCTAGGAACAAAGTCTAGGTTCAAAGAAAACATACCTTAGGTTATGGCTCCTAGGCTTCTTGTGTTTCAATTGGTCCAATTTGTTGATTATCATACTCATGCACCATTTTTTATCAAACTAGAAGAAGTACATATTGTGGTAGACTTGTGTTTAGCCCACAATCCTGAATGTGTTCCAACAATTATTTCATGAAATTTGAAACCATCCCATTCAATTTGTCAATTCCAATTGTATTTTCACTGCACATTTCAAACACCTTAGCTATTTGCCCATTCATCTTTGGTAACTTTATTTCAAGGGTTGTAATTCAAGAGCCAAATTGGCTTGAACATGAACCCTACCACACAATGCTAAAATGTGGTTTTTATGACTAGGACAACTTGTGACTAATGTCCAAACATAGTCATGTAGTCATATGTGGTCTTTAGTCACTACCATTTTAATGACTATGATCAAAATTATGATTACATGATTATACATACAACTATAATTAGGATTAAATGTAATTATGACTAAGAATATGACCACATAATTAGTGTATTCATATTGAAATAATATTTGAATTTGAAATAGTATTATCCTAATGTAACTCAATTTAGCAAAATTTAATATAATTTAAAATAATTTAAACTAATTTATCTTAGTTTAAATATCTTAATTTTAACCTAGAAAAATATAAATAATTTAGTTTAGCTTGGTTTAGCTAATTTTAGTTGGTTTAAAAAAACCAAATTAGCCAAATTGAAGCAAATTTAATTAAAATTAACCCTAGCTTAGCCATGTTTTGCCAAGTTTGTTCAAATTTAACCTAAGTAACCATTTTAAACCAAATTTAAACAAGTTTAATGTCAATACCCTATTTTAGTCTAACTTATTTAAGTTTTGATAAATTTAGCCAAGTTTAATTTTTAAATAATCATGTTTAACCAAATATAGCTTCAATACCCTAATTTGGCCTAATTTCTCCAAATTTTGCCAAGTCTACCCAATTTAAAACTACGTAGCCATGTTATGCCAAATTTAACCATTTTTGACTTAAATAGCCAAAATTTGCCAAGTTTTGTCAAGTCTAGCCATGTTTTGCTAAATTTTATCCCAATACCTTAATTTAACATAATTTATCTAAGGTTTACGAATGTCATTGAAATTTAACTTAAATAGTCATGTTTAGCCAAAATTTGCCAAATTTAACCAAGTTTAACCTATATAGTCGTGTTTAACCAAATTTTGTCAAGTTTAGCCAAGTTTAACCTAAATAACCATGTTTAGCCAAATTTTGCCAAGTTTAGCCAAATTTAACCTAAATAGCCATCTTTTGTCAAATTTAGCCAAATTTAAATGACCATGTTTAGCCAAATTAAACCTAAATAACCATGTTTTGCCATATTTTGTTTCATTGCATTATTTTAATTTAATTTCTCTAAGTTTTGCCTTAATACCTTAGTTTATTTAAATCTTGTCAAGTTTTGCCAAGTTTAACCTAAATAACCAAGTTTTGCCAAATGTAGCCAAATTTAACTTAAATAACCATTTTTTCCATGTTTTGCCAAGTTGTGTCAAATTTAACCTAAATAGCCATGTTTAGCCAATTTTTGCCAAGTTTAACCTAAGTAGCCAAATTTTGCCAAATTTTACCTCAATATCTTAATTTAGCCAAATTTATTTAAGTTTTGTCAAATTTATTTTCAATATTCTAATTTAGCCAAAATTTATCCAAGTTCATTTTTAATATTCTAATTTAGCTGAATTTATCCAAGTTTAGCATAAACAATTATGTTTAGCCTAATTTAGTTAAATTTAGCCTACTTGACTGTAGTCTTAATCTATGTTAGTTTATGGTAAGTAGGCTTACATTTAGGTTAGGAATGTTTAAGTTAATCTAGGATAACATATGTTAACCAAGGCTAGGCCTAAATTAATTTAGGTCAACCTAGGTCAGCCTAAGGTGAGTTAGGTTAATTTGAGCTAAAAACATTATTGTTTATAAATTAATGGTAAGTAGATTTTATCATAAATATGTAATGTGGTGCAATGGTTAAGGACTTGTTCCCCAAAATGGAGGTGAGGAGTTCAAGTCCTCCCACTTACAAACCTTAACACCTAAGCACCTAGACACCTAAGCACTTAGATATTGAGATACCTTGATGGTGGCTTGCCTAGCTTATGAAGTTATTTTAGTGCCAAGGCTAAGTTGCCTAGGGTAGGCTTTCTATGCTAGGTGACCTAGGCTAGGCTTCCAAATCTAGGTCCCCTTAGTGAAAAGGCTAGCACATGGCAATATTTGATTGGAGAGAAAATATATATATTTTTTGGTTTTAAAAAAAATTGTGACACTTGGCACTTTGCGAGGTTGCCATGTGTTTCATTGGATCTATGACTATGTTCTTTACAACTATAGTCATGGCGAACCATAATCGTTAATGTGGTTGCGACTAATGCGATTAGTAGGATTTACAACATGGTTATTTAGATTAAGCAATCATGTAATTAGCTCTAGTCATAAATGGCACATACAACTAGATTTTTATAGTCATAAATGCACGTTTTGGCGTTATGGGTCATATCCCCCCAAATATGAACTCATGGTCATATGCAACAATCCAAAACATCTTAGTTGTTTATTTGCAAGAGGTTGTTGTAGGCTAGAACTACCATCTTACAACATTTAATCTAGTTAAAATACCAAATGTAACATGGATGAGAAACCATGTTTGCTAACAAGAATGACTTCACCAATTCTAGTCTACCCATGTATGCAAATCTTACAAAGGACTTTGGTTCCCAAACAAAGAGGAACAACCAATATTGAGTTGGTGAATTGATCTCCCCCAAACCGCATTTATTTAATGGCATCTGATGGCTAAATTTGAATAAAAAATTATAGAAACTGAAATAAAATAAGGTCCTACTACAAATAGATGCATTAAAAATTATAATCCCACTCACAAGTTTGCCCACAAAATCCATGCATGTGGCCACTTCAAACATCGATGGGCTTCGACATGGGTATTTTTTTGTCAAATGCACAACATGTATATAATTTAGGCCTTTATATACAAGTGCTTGTATGGTTACTTGTTTGGGAAAAGTATAGCTACTTGTTAACTACCAGGGTTCCACCTTTAGACTAAGTATGGCTACTTCTTAGTTAGTAGGCATCCTAGTTCTACCAACATATGACACATATGTTATCTAGGTCTTAATTGGAATGTACTTTAGCTAGAATACAATTGCACTCCAATGTGAAGGTTTAGAAACCTACTTGAATTGAAGCCTTCTTTTGATACAAACCCTAAGTAAGGGTTTAACATTTTGGCCATCCCAATTCCTCTTGAGCCTTGACTAGATTTATGAAGGCTTTCCACTTCATCAACACATTTTGGGAAAAGTTGAACAATAAAACTAAAAAACATATTTGTAAGTTAGAAGCAAAAATCTCAAGTTTAATTGCCATTAGTTTAACATCACTATTAACTTGATTTCTTCAATTATTGTGTATGTACCTATTTCATTTATTGTTGGAAAAATTACAAATTTTATTTTTAAAAAATTCATCGCAAGTGCTCATAATTTCAAATGAATATACATGTTTGATTATTTTAGCTATAGAAATCTTCTACCCATCTCCATCCAAATATTACTATCAAAGAAGATTCTTTTAATTTGGATCTCTTAACATAACCACCATTTCAATAAAACCATAAAGTTTTACCACCATATTTCATTGCTTCCTTTTCAAGAATAGCTTTATGACAAATGATTGCCACAACACTGTCATCATCCATTAAAAGCATAGAACCAAAAATTTCTACACTTTTACTAAGTTCTTATCTTGTTCAAACCCCTTTTTAACCTGTTTAGAATCTAACATTTTTTAATCCTTTATCACTATTTTGATACACAATGGTATATCAAAACCAAGCTCCCTTTGCTCTTGTATGAATTTCATAACATCTTGAATATGCAAGACTTCAATTGAAGAACTTGGATCAACACCTGCGCACATTTTCAAATAATTAGATGATTTTTTTCAAAGTATTTAGTTTTTTTCTTTTTAAATCAATAGACCATTATCTTGGGAACAATATAATAAATATTACCTTGATAGGTAATTGGATAATCATATCCTTGTTGACATATGTCATCACATCATGTGTTTCTCCTACTCCTCATTCACATAATGTGGTTTTATATTTCTTCAATTGATTATGATCAATTAGTTACATGCGACCATTCCAACTAATTGAACATAATAAGCATGTGAACATAACCATGTGTGGCCCTACATGCACACTATACAAACCATTTATTAGTGAAAAAAAAAATTGTTTAACTGATTATGTACAAAAATTTGATAATAATTCAAATTTTGAATTGAAAAATAAATTGAATATTAAATAATGGAACTTTTTTTTTCTTTCGATGTATAGGAAATATATATATTATTAAAAAATATAACCTCATATGCTAATAAGCATAGGGATTCAATCTCTTAATAAAAATAAAATATTTTCCCACTGTTAAATACAAAACATTATAAATATGAAACTAATAGCCTAAATGGCTATTACTTCACATTTTTTATAGTGTTATTATATTTAACTACATCTCCTTTGATGTATTGAAAAATGTTTTATCATTATGAAATACAACTTTAGATGTGAAAAACACGGGCATTTGATTTCATTACAAGTAAAACATCTTTCCAATGTTAAGTACAAAACATTATAAACATGAAATTAATAGCGTCAATTACTATTACTTTACATTTTTTAGTGTGGGCATTATCACATTTTCTACTCGTTAAAAAAACCCCAAAATTATTTAATAATAATAGTACTATAATAACAAAAGCTCACCTTTTCTACTTATTCATTGATAACATTGTCTTTTGGGAATATATAAATTCTTTGTTGTCCATTCAGTTCGTTGTGGTTGATAGTTCCCACCTCCAATTACTCACAACTTGCCAATAATTTCTTTCACCTACAACCACAATTTGCCAATTTTTTGATGAATTTTCAAACTTATATTAATTATTTAATGCAACAATAAATAAATTTTCAATTTTCAATTTTCAAAGGAAATTCAACATATTTGAAATGTGACCTTGAAATTTTTACATTTTCCCTAGTGTGCTAGTTATAGCATATTGTTTTGGCAAGCACATTTATATTATTTTTAAAAACACATAATTTTTAGGATTTAGTGTTATGAAAGAAAATTATTTGCAAAAAGAAATGAATAATGTTTTAAAATATTTTTGGAATATTTTAATTTCGAAATGAAATATATAAAATAAATTTATTATTTGGTAGCAAAAAGTTTTTAAAGTCCAAAGATTATTTTCTTTCGAGCCACTTTTTATCCACCCTTAAGATTGGAAAATCTACATATGGTGAAGTTAGTTTTTATTTCCCTATTTTTTTGACTAACTTTCTCAAAAATTTCCTAGAAAGAAATTCCTTTGAGAAGGTGGTAGCTAGGGTTTTTCTTCCAAAATACTCTAGTCATTATACTAGTTAAGATCCCATGGATTAATTTAGACTAGATGGTAATTGTCTTTGATGGATAATAGGTATTTTTTAAAATCATGCTTAGTTATAGAGACTTCCAATAATGCATTATTGAATTTTTTGAAAATTTCCCAAAAACTCCTTTATTGAAATCATGAGCTATTTTTATTGGTTACCACTTGGCAAAATTTTGTCAAAAAAAAAATCACTAGCTATGACCTTCTTATAATTGGGCAAAATAATTTTGCACCAAAAAAAAAAAAAAAAAAACATTGAACACAAGTGTTTTTTTTGGGTGGAATATTATTTGACTATTTTAATTTTGATATTCAAAACTCAAAATAATTTTGTTATTGGATAACAATGTTTTATGAAGTAGCATCAAATGCGAACATTAAGAAAGGATTTAACAATAAATAATGACTTATTTGTAGAGGTTATCAAAATAAACAAATTTGCTATAAGTTGGCTATTTATAATAGTCAACAATATAAATAGCGAAACGCTAAACACCCCCATCGAACTCTATTCAATGCCTTTCTTGGGCAAAACAACCTTATGAAAAACCCTATGATTTTGCCACATGGTTCAATTGGACCATTACAAAACACAAAAAAAACATTTGTTAATCGACATTGAAATCTTTGTTACAAGTTTGGGAGATAAGTTTCAAAACACTAGTTTGGGTTCAAAATTGTTCCTTGTTAACATAATGATTCTACATGAAGAACTTATAGAACATTTTGTATGTTTTGTGCAAAACATCTAAGAACTAAAGAACCATACAACATGGTTTTCTACAGAATAATGCAAGGTGAAAAAGGTGTGCAAAAAGATAAGTGACAAGGGTGTTAGACAAAGCTTAGTATAGGGTATTTAAGGTCTTTCATGCAAATCTAGCTACATAAACCCAACACCATTTCATTTTTGGCGATGTTTTTCAAAAGATGAAAAATCTTTTAGCAAAATATTCCCCTTTAAAAATATTTTTTGCAACAATGAAAAATTTCACAACGAAAAAAATTATCGTTTGGTAGACATTGCATAATTGTTGGATCATTAATATATATATATTTTAAAAACTATGGCCACAAATTGGGAAGCTAACTATTACTTTGATGGTGTAATAAATTGGAGTTTACCAATGTGAATCAATTTGCCATAAGAAAGGACTCACCTTGATTTAACATGAAATGCATGTTTGTTATATTTTGATCCCTTGCATTCATAAAAAAGTTGACCATTTCTTGTATTGAATTGTCATATTTTGCACATTGTAATAATAATATTATAATATCACGTGACAAACACATTATATATATATAATTTATTTAATTTATTTAATTGTTTTTTTCAATGCCAAAATCTATAGAAATTAATGTTTATAAATAAAACTTCTATGAAAAAGAATGAATAATGTTTCTAAATATTCTTGGAATATTTTAAGTGAACATGCTCAAACATTAATTGAACACTTTTGCTGCATTTACTACTTGTAACGAGTTGTTTCTACAATTGCAATACAGTTTGGAGACTTGCTAGTTATGTAAACATTATTGTTTCATCTATATGACTACTATTACTTATGAGAGACTACTTTTGCAACATGCAATGAAAAGAAACACAAGGTAAGTTCATTAATGAACAATAAACAAGTTGACTTAATATTTTGCGGGACGTAGATTTTTTTTCTTTCAACTACAAGATCAAAAATCATAGTAGGAGTTTCCCCTTAACTTGGTTGTTTATGGGTAGTTGCAATTGAAGTTTCATCTTGCACTAGCACATTATTTATAACATCATCATTGGCTTGGTTGTTTGTAAGTGAATGCAAAAGAAATTTCTTTTGGCACCATCATATCATTTGTAACAGCATTGGATTAGCTATTTGTGGGTAGTTGCAATTAAATTTTTTTTCTAACACCACCTTCACATTATTTGTAATATCATTGATTCAACTATTTGTGGGTGGTTGTAGTAGAAGTTTCTAAAACTCCAACAACACTACTTTCTCTTTTGTGTTCCACTAAATTTTTTTTATCACACATGCACCCTAGTTTGAGTAGTATTTGCCAATCAAACTTTTTATTATAAATCAAGTAGGTGCCTACAATGTGCATAACTAGGTACCTATTGTGCACTAGAAGCTTTGTGTAAATAACATTTACAAGTTGACTAATATATGTTTCACACAAGATAAACTTCACTTAGGGGGGAATTAATTAATTAAATTAAAGAAATTAGACCTACAAATGCTAAATCAAGTAACCCCATTGGGTGAAAGAAAGAAATAAATAATATATTTCAGGCCTACATAAAATCCTATTTTCATGAGCATTAAAAAAAGAAAAGTGAAAACCCCTTTTCTTAGCATTTCCATTGGTAATTCACAAAATTTGTCACAAACCAAACAAACTAGAAGGTGTCTTTTGTGTTTTGTTTGAAATTTTGACAAGTTCCAACAAAAAAAAAGAGGTCTAGCACTTCAACAAAGGATTTATTTGGAAAATTTCCAGAAAATTCACAAGATTACAAGGAAAAAAAGGGTAGAAGTTGCCATATTTGGAGATTGGATTGTTGTAAGTCACTAGAACTAGGTAGGTGTCTAAGAGGAAGAACTTCATGTCCCATCAATGATAGTTGCCATTTAGTGTGAGATGATGTTAGTTGGGAGATCCATGCTAGTGCAACGACTTGAGGAATTTGAAAGGAAAAGGAAAAAAAATGTGTGTCTAAGTGTGTTTGCACCAATACCACCATTGACCTTAATGTTGTTTTTGCAGTAGACTTTCCACCTATACACTTATTTTAATGTTTATGTTCCTTCCTTTCATAAGAAATGATTGGGAACTATCTATCAACTTTCAGGTCCTAGGATCTCGTTTGGGATTTCAAATAAGGAAAAAATGATGTGACCCAAACGAGCTATCCAAACATCTATGTCTATTTTACCAAGGCACAAAAAGTCGTCGTTGTTCCACAAATTATCTATGAGGTTTTTGAAATTGACCTATCTTCCAACTTCTAAGTTTGAAGATCTCGTCATCTAATGGCCTAGAATAGAAAAGCCTAGGTAAATGCAAATGAAAGGACACACACATGTGGGTTGTTGTTTTTGTTTTTTTAGATAAATTATATATTTTAATTAAAAAAGGCCCTTTATAAGCGGTAGTTGTCATTCAGTATTAATTGGGACCTAACTAGGCAGCTAAAATAAAACACATTACATGGGAATGCATATATATTTTTTGTTGTTTCCTAGGTAATGTTGGTTGGAGACTTCATCCATTGTTCCTCATCCATTCGACGAGGGCTTATTCATGTGTTTGAGGCAACCCCTTGTTTTGGCGATTATTATTGCATGCACCCTTTGAAACCTTCTTACCTTACACAAGAAACAAGAAAAATTTAAAAAATCCCACCCCCCAACACCTTTAATTTTTTTTAAAAAACAAGAAACTAAAAATCCATCTTATGCTTCCATGGGCCAGTATAAGATGTGATGTTTGGCCAGGCCCAAGTGTGAATTGATTATCCAATTGATTTTTCTTTTAGGTAACATTTTCTTTAGGTAACTTAATTGAATTTCTTATGATAAACCATTTTTTGAAAAATCAATAATCTCCTACATTTAATTTAGGTCTAGAACTATTTTTTTCCAAACCACCTTAGAATCTTACTTGTTTTATTATGAAAGTTTTTTTTTTTTTTTTCAAATCTTGTTTTTGTTTGTTTTTGTTTTTCCTCCTTTCGGGAACATTTGGGGGGAACAAAACCCTTAAATTCAAAAAATCTTGCAAATTTCCCAATTCTACACCCTTTTACAAATTATGGGGGATGACTTATATTACATGGGTGTTCATGTAGGTGAAAGCATAGTAAGCCCCCCAAAAATTTTTAGTCACAAGTATAATATTTCTACAATTAAATTTTTTGATAACGTATGGACATCACATCTTGGATTATTTTTGCTTGTTTTAAGTATATACATGATTAAATTTAATCTAATCAATTATTTTGAAAAAATTCAACAAACATTGAATAATTTAAACATATGGAGTATATTTGTAACAAAATAATACCAATTAAAAAATTTGAAAATTTGAATATATATCTCAAAATTAGGGTGGTCGATGGAATTCTTGGGTGATTTTTTTGTGGTTATGATATTGATATACATCAATTAAATCTTGGAGAATCTAAAAATTTAAAGTTTTTGGATGAAATTCCATTTTTTAAATGTTTTTTTGGGCATTTGTTTAGCAATGAATGCATAATAATATCTTCCATTTAGGAAAAAACCACTACCATATCAAAGAGGAAGAGATTTTATAGATGGGCATTGCATTATTTTTTCAATTATTTTTTCTTTGTTAATGTTTTATGAACGACAAACATGAGGCTTGATGGCCATTGAAAAACTATAAATTATATATTTTATGTACATTGATTTTATCCAATTTTTAAAATTTAATTGTTGGATCAAGATTAATTTTGACTCAAAATGAACGTTGAATTTCAAAATGTTCTACAAATTCTAAAGTTTTTTGCTTGTGTTTAGAATAACTAAAGGATGCCATCAAAATTTTAACTCACTATGTATTAAAATACTTGTTATACATCACCTTTTTTTGAACAAAAGTGGTTCACCCTTTGTGTGCTTTCACCCTTCATGTGATTGTAATGTTAAATAAGATTTTGATAATTGAATTTCAATACCCCTTCTAAGTTAAATAAACTTGATGTTCTAATATAACTATGACATGGGCATCTACCTTCATTTTATCCACTTATAAATAATTAATTTTCTGTTGGGAAATGTTATGTTTCAAATTATGTTTCCAAATGTGTGTAAGGACAAATTTAATGTTGGACAACTATTTTTTTATTTTAAGCCAAACCATGGTTAAATGTTATAATTTAAATGTGTAATTAGAATTTAACATATCACAAAAGGGAGGCCCAAACTTTGGCCATGAAAAATGGCAATTCTTTGATGGGTTTGAAATAGCTAGAACTTGAGTAAGTTCCTTTTCAATAATTTAGTTCCTATAAATTTCAGTAATTCACTAGAATTATAATTTTTAGTAATTGATTTACTACAAAGTTTTGTAATTACATTATTGTGATTTTTGGTAGTTTAAATTTCAATATTTTACTAGTAGCTTCTATGATTAAATTATTGTAATTCATAGCAGTTTAACTATTGTAAGTTTCAATAGTTAAATAACAACAACTTTCAATAATTTTAAAATTTTTAATTTCATCAATTTAATTAATTCAATTTTGAGTAATTTAATTACTATAAATTTCAGTAATTAGATAATTAAAAAAATTAATAATTTAATTACTTAAATCTCATTAGTTTCATTAATTAAGTTTTAAGTAATTTAATTTTTGCAATTTTCAAATCTTTAATTATTGAGTTTTTCAAAAGTTTAATCATTGAAAGTTTCAGTAATTTAATAACAATAAATGTGGATGCACAACATTTGGCATAGAACACAAGTTTTGTGGGCTCCTTGAAGCATGCATAAGTGGAAACGATGTTGGAGGCTTTTGTAAGGCTATTAAAGGCAAGAACCCTAAACCATGATGGCTTAGTCTTGGATAAGGCAACAAATTCAGGTGAAAGCATGAAATAAAAAGCTAATCATGCCAAGGTTAAAATCCTTTCTAAGGACTACATTTTCCACGTGGTAGTTTTCTATTGGTTTATATTACATTTTTCACATAATTTTTCAAATAAAATATCAAATTTGAGGCCAAATATGACATATAACATGATTAAAATCAAAATGTTTTGCATCAAGCCTTAAATTATAATCAAATCTATAACTTTACTTTGGACCATGATTACAAATTCAAAATCATAATAGTGCTTAAGGATGTTTGAATATCAAATTTTAAAAACATATCTGTATTTTTATTTTTTGAATTTTTTGAACATATGGATCCCTTCTTGTGGAATATGTTAAAGTTCACAAAAAAATTAAAATGATTTGTTGAACATTTGATAAGGAAAAAAGACTTTTGAAACAAAAAAGATCACTTGTCCACATGTTTTTCTTGAGTGCTTTAAACATATAAAAAGACTCTTGAAACATGGTTGATTGTAGAAGTTTTTGTATGGCATTCCCAAACAAAAAAACATTCATGTTATTACTAGTATATATCATGGTAGCAAAATTCTTTTGTTCATTAATTTATGTGATTTTAATGGTGTGTTTTGAAAGTGTGCACTTTCATGGCAAATGGGGATGTTTAGTTGACAAGGTACTAGGTTTTCTAATGCCACGAGAATAAATATATCATGTGCAATTTGATTAGAAACATGAAAACAAAACCATATATGTTATTAAACCTAAGCATGGAATGGGCAACATTAAACCTTAAACCCTAAATTGAACATCCCTAAGTTTATTCCACACCTAAATGAACTACCCTCCTCCAAGCTTGAACTAAACCTACACCTAGCCTAAAATGAACCACTTCAAAATCTAACTTGAACCTCTGCCAAGCTTGACCCAAACTTGCCCCAAATTGACACTGAATCTAGCCCAAACCTATTATAGACCTAACCTGAGCTTATACCAAACCTAACCGCAAACCTCCCCTTGGCCTATGCCAAACTTACAAAAATCCAAGTCAAACAAACACGTGGCAAGTGAGTATTGTTTGTAATGAATATTAATAGGAAAACCCTAAATATTTAAACCTTTAAACTAGGTAGGCAAGTGGCACATTCGATTGGCTACACGTGCCACAATCCAAAGGCATCCTTATACATGACATGGCCTTAACATGTGGATCATTTCAAGTGGTTGTAATATTGCTATGCATCACCATTTTGAAAAATGTTAAAATATTAGACATTTAAATTTTTGATCAAATGATCCAAATGAGTTATATCGAACAGTTTAATGATATGCCTTATATGACTATGTAGTCATTTGATGTCACTTATGACTATGGACATAAATACGATTGGTGGTAAAATCAATAAATTTTTATTGATTTTTTAGTCCTGTAGTCATGGCCAGCACATATGACTACAAATTTAATTAGAAATGTAGTTATGGATACCATATTTTGGCATAGTGATAATATATGTTTTGGTGGGCATATCACTTCACCCTATGGTGAGCTTGGTTATTAAATAAACCTTGATATAATGAAATATCACTACAACAAAAGGTGTCATTGTACACCAAATGATTTCAATGGATTTTGAGTGAATTCACTAGTCACAATGAACAAGATTTAATGGGGATGCAATGAAATCATTAATATAATGAACAAGGACCAACGAACTACACCCACATTTTATAATAATGTATATATTTTAGTGAAAAGATGGGGTTGAGGTGTTCTAAATTGTGATAACTTATAGCAAACTACAATATGAATAATCTCGTTTATTGTGTAACAATAGCATCACAATAAATAAGCCCAAGAAAAATCAATATTAAGATAAATTTTATGTTTTCAAAACAAAACAAATTGGTTTTTGTCCAAATGGAAGTTGCCTATAACTTGTGGTACAAGGGTTGTGGATACCAATGGCACTAACCATAGGGCTTTTCCTAGGTTTAGGCTTTAACAATCTCATTGGCAACTTTTTTCCATGTTGTGTATTCAAGGTAAGTTATTTTGTTAAGTTTGGTAACTTTTATTATGGGTGGGAGTAAGAGCTTAAGGTATTTTCAAAAGGGAAGTTAATCTAAATGTGGGAGACCATACTTCAAGTGACGAAAAGGCTAAACATTAATAACATTAATAGTATGTTGGCCAAACATGTCACTAGAACTCTTGAGAAATGTAAATCAATGCATAAAGGCTAGTGAAAGCATTTGGCTTAAGGGTAGAACAATGTATAAGTGTAATGTAAAAAGGTTTTAGGTGAAAGTAAGGCATTTAAACCAAGGGTTTGGAAATTTTCATTGATGCAATTTAATTTGTACATTCAAACAACATGATCGTTGTTTAGTGCAACTATGAGAAGGTGGCAGTGGCAGTAGAAGGTTTGAATTTTGGATGGTAGGAGGTCTTATAAATACTAAAAGAAGTTATGGAAGAGTTGTGCAGATGACAAGACCCATCACTTCAACAAATAATGGTTTATTAATGTAAACAACATTGATAGTTTAACTCCAAATTTTTGGATGGAAAAAATTAAATGTTATGAATTGAAACAAGTTATGCACCAAAGTGATAAATAGTTCATTAACATTTTAAATTGATTTTGAACTGCCACACAATTGCAATCAAATGTGGATACCATAAATAAGTAATGTTTTTGTACACCATCAAATGATCCAAAATTTCCATATTTATTTTACATGAATGAAATGAAACAAAAATATAATGAATTGACTTTCTTTCGAAGTGAAGGGGATATATTCATATTGCATGCACAAGATAAATGTTTCGATACATGTCCTTATAAAATGATGTAATCTTCACAATAGGATTACATTTAGAAGTTCAAGTAAAAAAAATATGTTGGTTGAACTTTGTGCTTGAAATTATGTAACACATGATGGTCTTCTAATTTGTGCCAATGGAATATTTCAAGGATCAACTAAAGTGTTGAATTCACAAAAAGTCATATGGATATTTTTAATAAGCCCAAATGTGGTCAACTCACAAGAATAAAAAATGCATATTTGTATGAACATGAAATACATCCTACATGGACACCAATAGAACCCATATCCAAAGATATTCAAGTTAGTTCAAATTCTTTTCACATTATAACAATAACATAATTTCCCATTCAATTGGCTACAACACATACTATACATCGAACATAAGGATTAACATTAGATTATTTAGCATTTGATCCTACTAATGTTTATAAACATGGTTTGACATTTACAACATTTTTGGTGTTAAAAAAAAGGAAAGTTTTACCTTCTTCAACCTTTGCAAATGAAAATTTAAAAAATTGATCCAAGTGTTGCCATGGAGATGTGCTAATTGCAAACCATTGCATAATGGGATGTACTTGTCTCCAAACCACATACACTTCGTAATTCACATGTACTAATTTATTCTCTCAATACTAGATCCTTGCCTCTACATAAAAATGATGTTTTTTTGGATTACAATCTCAAAACAACTCACATATTTGCATCTCAATGAACCACACTTGAACATATCAACATTCAATAATACATCTTTGAACATTGATGCAAGAACACATTCGATGATTAATGTAAATGGTCGAAATGGTACAATGATTTAATATATATGACAATTTCACAACCTTATCATCACATGAAACTTTTACATCTTTAAGAACTAAATATATTGTAACAACATTCAATGCAAATACACGAAAGGTTATTCATATAATAACAATATAAAAACCTTCAACATTATCCTTGTTGATGTTCATAATTCACTTTTAATTTTTTTTGGATTTTATGCCAATTTCTTGTCCCACAATAATAATTGGCAATTTCAATATAAATATGTTTATAAAAAATCAACATAACCGAATGAACTAAAAAAAATTATGGACCAATATTCAATGGAACTTCAATTCAAAAAAATTAAAACAATTTATGAATCCCATATTGATCACATATGAACAAATGCACCCACTTAACAATGCATGTCAAAACTTGTTGAAGCTCATTGGATTGACCATAAACCATTGTATTTTGCATTCAAACTCCTAGATTACATCCCACAATTCCATCACATAGGTTAAACATAATTTTTCTCTAAAATGTATTAACAATGATAATAAGGGAAAAATAATGATGAGAGGATAATGAACTACATATGTCATTTAACATAACATTTACAACAATATTCTTGAATGTTAGGACATAGACATTACACAATTAAAAACTTGTTTCCGAACATGTTTCTCACAATTTTTGGCCTAGATTAATGGCAGGGGCACAAATTGTGGAACATTAATGTGATCCATATCAACTAATTGGGGTTGCACAACCTACATTTTTTTCTCCCTCCCTTTTTCAATTCTTCCATTGATTGAGTGCCCAATACATAAAATGCAAACTATGGCACCTAGAATAAAAATTGTTTAGATGGCTTGCTAATTGTAAAGCAAAATTCATGTAGATTTTCATGCAAAACAATTATGTACATAAATTTGTAAAACAAGAATTCATGTAGAACACAACTTTTATTTCCATAAATCAAATTTCACATACAACAAGCCTTGTTGAAAACTTTGAGTTTTTACAATGGACCCCAAAAAAAAAAAACATTCATTACCCCCTTTACCCAAATTGAAAAAAAAAAACTCACATCCCCTTTCCCCCTTCCAAAATTAAAAAATCTTCGACCTCATCATTGGCTACATGTAAATTTTTATTTTCAAAATTGTTGGTCACTATTTTGGCATAGGCTAATGGGTGGGCCAACAATTGGAATACATGTTTAGGTCTACCATTGTGTTTCAAAGAAAGGTCTACTTACATAATTTGGGCCTACATTAAAAGTTTGGGTAAGACCTATTTCAAACTTTGAACAAGATTGAATCAAATTGTTCCACATGGGAAATCTAAATTTAAATTTTATATTGACATGTTCCATTCAAGCTCCAATCTCAAGTCATTCAAATAAACCCTAATTTATAGTTTTCCTTATTTGTCACAACCCAAACAAACAATGGGCCCCACTTTGGATTGCGTATCCTTTAAGCTCCCAAAAAACAAAGCACGAAAATAGGAAAAAAAAACCTGAATATAAGTTTTAAAAAACCCCTTTTGCTTCGATCGACCCAGGATCGAATTTCTGGAAATCCTCTCATAACAACTACAGAGGTCAGAGTATCCCGCTGTAGAATTAGGGTTAGGGTTTGTGACAATCGTTCGTTCTGTTTCGAAGTCGTGGTCGATGTCGGAGTTTCGGAGCGTTCCGATTCCGGTTCACGCAGATGCGGTGGTGTCTCTTCTCGTCTGGAGCAAAGCTTGCTCCTGGAGCAAGCGGAGGAGCGTGGGCGCTAAGCCAAACTTATTGGAGTATCTGGTTTCGCTCTTGAACTATATACTTTTTTGTTTGTTTTGTGGGTTTGTTCCCATCTTCTGAGGGTTTGAGGTGTTTCGGAGTTTTGGCGATTCCTAGAAGAAAGACGGTGCAAGATGGGAGTCCCTGCGTTCTATCGATGGTTGGCGGATAAGTATCCTCTCATCGTTGTCGATGTCAAGGAAGAGGAGACTCAAGTGATAGAGAACGTGAAAATTCCAATAGACACCACCAAGCCGAACCCGAATGGCATGGAGTATGACAACTTGTACCTCGATATGAATGGCATCATACACCCTTGCTTTCATCCTGAGGATAGGGTATGCTTTTCCTGCTGAGCTTCTGTCTTTTTCTTTAGCCATCCTTAATGTATGGTTGTGGCCGTAGCTGTTTTTTTGGTTCTGTTTTTCGTGGCGATTCTCATTGTTGTTCTCATTGTTAGGTTTTACGGGTTTAGAAAACATGACATATCTTTGGCACTTGAAGGGAATAGGGACCTGGAGAGCCTGTCCTACTGGCATAATTCTTGCCGCAAGGAGAAGTAGCATGCTTGGTTTTTTTGGATTGAGGATGAGCTGTCATGTGGGCACTCCTTTGCCATGGCTGGAAACTAATGAGAACAGTAGTAATGGTGTGGTTGAATCTCTTTTTTGGGCTTTTTCTCATTTTTTGCAGCCTTCTCCAAGTACCTTCAGTGAGGTTTTCACCTGCATGTTTGAGTACATTGACCGCATCTTTGCCATTGTGCGCCCGAGGAAGCTTCTTTTCATGGCTATAGGTTTGTAATTATACCAACTCATCTTATTCCCATAACAACAATCTTTATATGGAGGCAGGGCACTGCACAACAATCTCCACTCTTTTGAAATCATTTGGATGGACATTTCTTCTGTTTCCAATGTGTAACCTGTTTTGTCTCCATGCATGATACATATTAGATGGTGTTGCACCAAGGGCCAAAATGAATCAGCAGCGATCCCGAAGATTTAGAGCTGCAAAAGATGCTGCTGATGCGGTAGGTTATTCTATGTGAACAATTTGTTGGTTGTTCTCAGCTGTTCAGCCTTCAATTTTTTTGACAGCCTTAAGAGTTCGACACTATCAGCAGCTCACCACCTGCTGATGTCTTGTGTGGAAGCCGTGATGATCATGAGGAGCAGCTTAATCATTGATCAATGGATTTTCTTTTGCTTTAACATCAGGCTGCAGAAGAGGAGAGACTACGAAAAGATTTTGAGTCAGAAGGCCGAACTATTGCCCCCAAAGAGAAGAAAGATACATATGACTCAAACGTGATTACTCCTGGAACACCCTTCATGGCCAGCCTTTCCATTGCTCTCTCCTATTATATTCACCATCGACTGAACTATGATCCTGGGTGGCAGAATATCAAGGTTTTTCCTTACACCAATGATATCTCTTTCAAATTGAATGCTTTTCATGAACTGTATGAGAAACCGGAATGATTGTGTTTGATTGAATTCACAGCTTGTTTTGTTGGAATCAATCTATTTGAGTGCTTTTAAATTGGTTCAAGTTGGTGTAAGCTGGCAAGATGCTAAGTTTGCAGAATAGATGGGTTTTTAATCCTTTTTGGATCCTCTTCAAACCTTTTGATGTTTGAACAGGTAATATTGTCAGATGCAAATGTGCCTGGAGAGGGCGAGCACAAAATCATGTCATATATCCGACTTCAAAGAAACCTACCTGGTTTTGACCCAAATACGCGCCATTGCCTTTACGGTTTGGTACAAGATCTCTGTTTCTTGACTGCTTGTTGCTCTGGGTCATGTGCCATTATGTGAAGAGTACCATTTTCTTTCTTCATAGAATAGATTGGCTGGTTGCATCGTGGGTCAATGTGGGTACAAAGCCACCATTAATGCAACAACCAGATGAGGTGTGTTTTTTCAAGGTTTGAAAGTATCAAAGGTAACATTGGTGCTGGTTGGCATGCAGGATGCTGATTTGATTATGCTCGCTCTGGCAACACATGAACCCCACTTCTCCATTTTGAGAGAGGCAAGTGTTTTATAAACTAGATACCTGGCTGTACTGATAGATTCAATAGCAGGTGGGGTGTATAAGTGGTGCAAAGTTGTTTGAGTTTCTGTAGGAAAGGCTCAACTCATAATGTGGGTCAAGTGGCTTTTAAAAATGTTATTGGGTCCCCAATACATTATTCACACTCTTTCTGGTGGTTCTGCACATTGTGTATATTCTTGTTTTTGGTCATCAAAGTCAAAGTCATTTGTGGGTACAAATACAGGTTGTCTTCACACCAGGGCAACAAGACAAGTGCTTCCTGTGTGGCCAGTTAGGTCACTTGGCTGCAGAGTGTGAAGGAAAGCCAAAGAGGAAGAAGGGTGAATTTGATGAAAAGGGCGATGAGGGGGTGGAGATGCCAAAAACACCATACCAGGTATCAAACCAATTACTTGTATGAGAAAGACTCCCTTGTCCAGATTTTGTCAGTTTGGCTTTGGGTATTTTTCTGAAAGCCTTTGATTCTTGACATGTATTTTATTTCTTTCTAGGAGGTACATATGGGCATGTCAATAAAGTTCATGTGAAATGAGCATTAACCTTCTACTTAATGTGCACTTTTCCTGAGGTGCATGACTGCTTGTAACTGCCATTAGGATCACTTAGGAAGGAGGGCTGCATGCTTATTTTTGGTTGTTATGTTATGTGTAATGCTCAGTGAGATTTGTCTTGAAGAGTTCTGATTGTGTATTGCAGCTAGACTTCTAGTCTGATATCTTTTGATGTTGACGTGTCATGAATCTTCTGGTGCAGTTTCTACACATATGGACATTGCGAGAGTATTTGGAATATGATATGGTCATAGTCAATCCTCCATTTGAGGTGGATTTTGAGCGTCTTGTGGATGACTTTGTCTTCATGTGCTTTTTTGTTGGCAATGATTTTCTCCCCCATATGCCAACATTAGAGATTCGAGAGGTATAATGCAATCTGATATTCTCTTGACTTCCGATTGAAAGTCTTATCACAACATTGCTAGCATGCATCAGACATGCTTTATCTATGTGCTTCCAATTGAGTCTGTTGACTCTTAGAATGGACAAACCATTGTGATTCAGGTCTTCAATGTTGTTTGCTGCATTATCATGTCCTATAGAGTTTGATAGTTGAACTAGCTGGAAAAAATACAATTGCAAATCATCAAGAAATATGTTTAGTTTTACCATGATGTTTTTGGGACCATATTAATCCTATCCATTTGCAAGTTGGTGCATACAACATGTCATATGAGAATTGTTTTCTGAGTAGCTTATGGCTTTGGAGGTATCTCTAATTTCAGGGTGCTATCAACTTGCTGATGGCGATGTACAAAAAGAACTTCAGATTACTAGGTGGCTATCTCACGGAAGATGGTGAGGTAAGGGTCTGTTGGCTGTGGTTTTTTGTTTGCCTTCTAAAAGGAATATCCCTTCATGTGTCATCATTTTTGTAGAAGATCTGTTTTTATTCAGCCTGCATGGTTTACATTATGGCCTATTGGTCAGTTTTCTGAAAATGTTCACCACTTGGAAAAGCTGGTGGGTTTTGTTCACCATCTGTAACTTGGTTATATTTTGTCAATATGTCAGGTAAATCTGAAGCGAGTTCAGCAGTTTATTCAAACCATTGGTGCCCAAGAAGAGACCATTTTCCAGAAACGTGCTCGTATACATCAGGTCCCTGCAAAAGTCCCCCTGTCCTTTCTGTTGGTTGCAATGATCAAGTTGTAGTTCAGTCAGCTTTTTAGTAGATGAAAGGAAATCAACTGATTATGTATGTCAGATTGGACTGAGCTGTTCTTCAACACTAAATGCCCAAGGAGACTTAAGTATCCATGTCTTGCTTCACTTCTCTCAAGGGTACTTGACTTGTTACAGTTTTCTTCTTTCAAGGTTTGAAACTCCTAATTTCTGAGGAACTTCAGTCATCTTGAAAGTCTTATATTTTGTTTGTTACAGCGGCAAGCAGATCGGCGTAAACGGGACCAACAAAACCGGCGGCAGCAGCCAAGAGGGGATGATGCAGCACCTACCATGCTTCCAGATCTATATCCTGTACAAGCAAATAACTCTTCACGCTTAGCCACTCCTTCTCAACCTTCTCCATATAATCACAACTCTTCCAATGGTCGTGCTTCTCCATCAGCAACTGGAGCCAACAATCAGCAGGCTGCACAGATGCTCCGGGCCTCCCTCATGAAGAGCAAAAATCAAGCCAATGGTCAATCTGCCCAGTTCACAGCTGAAGTGCAGCATGGTCCAATTGGGAAGCTTTCTCGTATATCTGAGTCAGATAGCAGTATTGCTTCTGCAGTTGGCACAGTTGAGGCCACAGGCACAAACTTGGCTGCTGATACAAGTACAGCACAGGTTGGTTTCATCTTGAAGTATACCTTTTTGGTTACTTAACATAACTATCATGTAAGAATTAGCTCAGACAGCCCTTTTTCAAAGAGCATGGGATGAGTAGTATGGAAAGTGTGGCATCCTTCTCTTCTCATTTCTTTAGTAATCAACAAGATCTCAACAAGATAAAAGCATGCTATTGCATTTCTGTTGTCTGTGTCCATTCTTTATGGTTTTTCAAAAGATGGCCCATTTACTTTAATTCTCTGCCCTTTGTATGCCAGGACAATGCTGATGAACTGAAGATGAAGCTGAAGAATGCTCTTCGAGAGAAGGCAGATGTTTTCAGTGGAGGGGGAGAATTGCAGGACTCAGTGCGGTTAGGTGAGCCTGGATGGAGAGAAAGATACTACCAGGACAAGTTTGAGGTGAAGACTCCTGAGGAGATGGAGAAAATCCAGAGAGATGTGGTATGTTGTCTCAGCAACCTGATCCTGAACTGTACTTGTAGTTTGAGGAACTATTCTTTAGTTTTGACAAAACTTTTAGTGGCAATTACTTTGATGATTTGGTGTCTTTATTACCTACTCTTCTGCTCTCTTTGTAGGTTGTCTGGGTGGGAGCTGTGAACAGTTATTAGTTTTCTTTTTGTTTCACAGGTGCAGAAGTTCACAGAGGGATTATGCTGGGTGATGCGCTACTATTATCAAGGTGTTTGTTCATGGACTTGGTAAGAACAAAACTCCATTTGCATTGTGTTCTTGGCTTTTGTAACAAGCAAAAATTCGGGATGAGGATATGGGGAGTTCTTGTTAGTTGTGTGCAGTGAATGTTTGTTGACTTTTCTGGTTGTCGCTAACCCAATATCAACCAAACCAGCCACTTCTTTTGCTTGATTGTATATCCTTGGATATTTGCTCAGTATCAACAAAGCAAATGAGTGAAGGTTTTCTCTTCCTCTTTGTTACATTGCTTTGGAGCAGTGCTCTTCTTCAGCATGGAATCATCTTATTTGGCTCACTGTTTGAGCTTCTGTGTCTACAGGTATTATCCATATCACTATGCACCATTTGCCTCTGATTTGAAGGATTTGGACCAGTTGAAAATCGATTTTACTATCGGAGATCCATTCAAACCTTTTGACCAACTTATGGGTGTTCTACCAGCTGCAAGGTTCGTTCATGTAATTGTTTATTTCTGTCTTTGTTCAAAAAATCATCTTTCATGTTACACTTTTACTCATACTTCCCGCACTTATGCACATTTTTGTAGTGCTATGTCAGTTAAGTCTCAATCCTAATCCTTATTGACAGGGACAGGCTTCTCGTTGGTCTTTACATTGTCACCTCTAGTCCATGATGTCATGAACTGTGCTGTGTTCACTAACTCTTTCTGTGGCTTGCTGACAACCTGAAGTGCGCAGGCTCTTCCAACACACTATAGGCCTCTCATGACTGAGCCAGATTCACCAATCATTGACTTCTATCCATTAGGTAAGAGATTGGTTGGTTTCTTTCCAAGTTTCAGTTGGTGCTTAAGAGGTGATGGTCTGAAATGGAAATCTCTCAATTGTCAATGTTAGTCAACAGGCTTGTTTGACTTGGTTTCACTGTAGGGGATGTGCAATAATTGTAATAGTCCATGAGGCTGGAAATATGTGAATGGATTGCTCGAACAATATAAGACGTTTAGTTGATATGGACAGAGTAAGAGTCTGGCAGATTTGAGAGGCTTTTGTGGGCCATAGGTAGTTATACAGAATACTTATAAAGAGACAATTGCTTTGGCCATGGTAGACGGGTAGCATTACAGACCAGCTATGTGGAGTACAAGCACCAGTGGGGAGACTCATTTTCTTGGAGTTTCACTGCTACACAGGTTGCCTGGCAAATCAGTGTGCGTGTGTATACTAATTGGAACTGTTATTACACTGTTGCAGATTTTGCAGTGGACATGAATGGAAAGCGGTTTTCATGGCAGGTTAGTCCCTACATTCTATCCTCCTTCCTATATCTAGGATTGTTGGGTTTGCTTCTTGAGGTCCAATTGAGAAGCTAATGAGCTCATCAAAAGTTCTGCATATGTATTGAGTGTACATTGTGATTGATCCTGCAGGGAGTTGCAAAGTTGCCTTTCATTGAGGAGGAGCGGTTGCTTGCAGAAATAGCCAAGGTTGAATGGACATTGTCGGTGAGTTTAAGTCCTGCTTGCTTCAGCTATTTCACCGTATAAGTGCTCCATGCATGTACAAGTATATGAGTTTCCATTTTTTTCCTGCTGCTACTTTTTGCTTTTTGTTCTCCAATGATCATGCTCTTGGAGTTCTCTGTCTTGTTACTCTTGTTGTCCTCTTTCCTTATTTTGGTTGTTTCTTTTGTTTCTCCTGTTTGTGTTGCTCTTTCTTTTCAGTTTCTTGGGTCATCTCCTTCTCTTTTTATATTTTGTTAAGCATCATGCTGAGTCTTCCAATACTGCTGTTCTTGTGACAAGCTCAGTACATTGCTTAATGTATGACATTGACCTCCAGCCACTGCTGGAAGCTGAGGAGGTCAGTGGGGGTGTTCTGGTAGCTGGTGATTCCCATACTTTGCTGTTGACAATTATGACTGTACTCATGGTTGTCATCAATTTTGGTTTTGCTGGAACTCATGGAACTGTTTTGGTTACTGTTGAAGTGTTGTTGTGGAGTTTTCTCTGCAATCTTGTAGCATATTTTCCAGTAGCTTTAGCAGATGCTGCATCCAAGTAGTCACCAGTGGTATTCTTAAAGGATATGTTCAAAGTGCAGGAGGCCCCAACAACTACCCTTTATGTAGGCCTCTGTATCCCTTAGGCTTAGACCCTTGCTTGTACAGGGACAAGCTGAAATGAAATGAAGCTTAACCTCTCAAGCTTGTTGCAGCTTGAATGTGGATATTATTTACTTTTTGTATTAGCTATGTTTTCTGAGTTTTAGCCACCATCGTGACTAGCACATAGTCATTTGTACAATTTTTCTGCTGCATCTTCAAATGTACAAAATTTTGGCAGAGATTCTGAGCACACTGTTGCAACAGGAGCTAAGCTTTGAGATAGTGAAATTGCATAAGGAATCTCCTGTGAGAATTGGGAGTTAACTTGAGGCATTCTTGCTATGATGCAGGCTGAGGAAAATCGAAGGAACAGCAAATTGGATGATTTGCTGTTTATTTCATGTAGTCACACTCTAGCTCCATTTGTGTTTTCCTTTTATGACCGTTATACTCATCTGACTGGCAAGGAGCGCCGTAAGGTTGATGAGGAGATAGAGCCTATGGCCAGGTATGACTGTGATCTGAATCTCTGTGCTTGCTGTGAATTGGCAAATGTAAGGGCCACATTTTAGAATATACTTTGTTACCCCTCAGTCACATCAGAGGCTGCATGTTGATCCATGGAAACATTCACTTGAGACCCAGGAACGCACTTCTTTGGACCTGGACTAATAGCTCATTGCTGTGTTATTTGCAGTGGAGGTATGAATGGGTTTCTTCACTTATGTGACGGCGATGCCTGTCCAGCCATGTTCACTTCACCTGTTGAGAACATGCCTAATATCACCAACAATCAAGTCCTGTAAGCACTTTACTCAAAGTTAGTGACTTGTGTGGAAGCAGATACTGGAAATGGCTTAAGTGACAGACACTTCTTAATCCTTTCTTTGATTTAAAAGTAGTTTTAACCTTGTCCTGGCTTTCTTAATCATGAGTGAAGATTTCTCAGTTCTCATGAGAGTTATTGTTGTTAATTTTGCATGAAGAATAGATAAAATTTTTTGTTTCAGTAAATAGATATGGTTTGGAAGGGTGAATTAGTGCATACTCCATACCTTGATCAGCAGGAATAAGTCCTCTGGATGAACCTACACCCATGACTTGGCTATTCACTCACAACCTTTCCTTGTTCCAGGTTCCAAAATCTCTTTTGTTTTTATTTAATCTGTTGGGACAGTGGATATTAACCTAATCTCACTATGGATTTTGACTGATCTTTTTCTGCTCTGTGCATAGGTCTGTCATTTACAGGAATCCTCTTCCACATCGACACATCTGTAGGCCTCCGAAGGGTGTAATAATGCCCAAAAAGGTAAATGTACTTTATGCTAGTAAAACAGTCCATTCTCCTTTTGTCACTGACTACTATTGCAGTTCATCTTGACCACTGACACTTTGGCTGTTGTGGTGCAGACTGTAAGTGAGCAGGACATAAAACTGCAACCCTTGTGGCATGAAGACAATGGACCTGGATCCAGGCATCAGGGTCAGGATAGAAACCACGGCCAAAACAGGTACACCATTGCACACCTGACTTTTTGGTACATTGTGGATTTGAATGGTGATATGTGTCTTTCATCATTACGAACGACCAAGTTTCTTTGCCAGACAATTTCTTTGCAATTTTTTCCCTGTAGCTGTCCAAGCTAAATTTCTCACATGGTCCTTCATATTGCACACTCTAATCAGATAATACTCAAGACAGATGCTAAGAAACTTGGCAACTAAGGCTAATTAGAGAGGTTTATGTCCTTTGTTGTGTAGGTCACAGGCACCTTTGTTGGGGGATGCTGCTCGTCGTCTTGTTGCAAACAGTTTGCAGTACAGTACCCTAAACAATGGTAGTGCCTACTACCAATCACAACAGTACCATGGAGCTTCAGCCACACAACTGAATCTACCACTGCTGCCCCCTCAGCATATGTCACATAGTACAGGATTTCAGGGAAGGGAACTGGTGCCTGAGCAAGGGTATCCAAACACTGGGTATGGTTCACAACCACAAGATCACAATTACAGGGGCACTTGGCGCCCACGGCCTGGATACAATGGGGGACAACCAGTTGCCCCATATCAGCAACGTCCTCAGCCCCCAGTAAATGGTTTCTATGGTCAGTCTTATCAACCACAGCAGATGTCTCCTTCACCTCCTGCTATTCTGGGACCAATTGGAGGAGGTGGTCATCAGCATGGGGGTTACCCGCCATTGGCGTATTTGCCCCCACACCGCAACCCACAAGCTTCAGGGCGGTCAGTAGCACCCAATTCATGGACTCCTGCAGCGCTGGGCTCGACAAGGCCCATTGTTGACCAAGGTTATGTGGGATCTGTCCAACACATTGGAATGGCCAGCAGCTACACGATTGATAATGGAGGAGCTTCTTCTCAAGGAAGAGGACGTGGCAGTCGGCATCATGGTCAGAATCGGTAATGAGAGAAAGATTCTGCAAATTAGTGGGCTAGTCTCCTGATTTGTTGACAAAAGTTTTATACTCTTTCTGTTGAACCCTTCCAACTAACCTCATGTGCATCAAACCTCATAGTCAACAGTATGTAGTGTTTAGTTCTCAACATTTGGCAATGTCTGTTGCCAATATACTTCAAAGAGTCTCAAGGGGAAGGAAACATCAGTTTGTGACTTCTTGGCCTGGGATTCACATTCATGTCACGATTGTTAGGTCAATCAGTATGTTTTTGGCCTTCATCACCACTGTTTTTTAGCAAGCACTGGGAGGCTGAACTGTACACACTGCTCTGTTCAAATACAAACCAATATCAAAGCTGGTCACCAATGTTCTGGACACATCAACTTCTGAGTTTTGGCGAGTCAGTAGCCCTCATCTGTGGGTTGTGTTAAGGTGAGAAGTTGTAGAAAATGCCTGCAGTAATGATGATGCTTCTTTTGCTGAGCATTATCTGAACACTAAGCTGACTAAGGTTTGGATTTATTTGTGAATCACAACATGATATGTTTGGGCCAAAATTGCTATTTGTATCATTTTGCTCTGCGTAGACATGTACTTCAATGCTAATGGTGAATAATGAAAGAGGAGAGCTAAAGAAACACATAAACAAATCTTTTGGGTATGAATTTGTAATCTTGAACCTGAAAATGGTGAACAATGATAGCTCAGGATGAGTGTGTTTTTGTGAATTTTTGCACTGAAAATGATGAACAATGATAGCTCAGGATCAGTGTGTGTTTGTGAGTTTTTGCACTGTGGTGACAAATGATAGCACAATTGGAATATCCTGTTGTAGATGCCTGGTTTTCACCAAGGAATTCTTTATTTTTATTTTTTTGAAGAAATGTCTGTCAATTGTCAACTGCCTTCTTAGTTTGGGAGCAATTGTCACCACTTCGATATTATTGTTTGCAGAAGATTTTGGAAGGATCATAGGTAATTGAAAACTTCACCTTGGAATGCTCACTACTTCAAAAACTTTTTAAAACCAATTCTAGTGATGAAGATTCATTGGAGCTGGTTTGGTAGGACAACTTCAGATTTCGTAAGTTGTTGACACTTATTTAGCCCATTCCCAAGTAAAGAGGCATGGAATTGTGTCTTTTTAAATTTATTTTTTTGAAGTTTTTTTCTCAACACCATATTCACAAACAGATTTTCAATAGCTTCTCCACCAATTTGTATCTCATTTTTTGTCAATTGAATCTTTAATTCAATTGTTGAATTGTATTGAATTGGATTTCAATTCAATGCAATTGTGCATGAAAATCAATTCCTTTTTTTCATCGGTTGATCAGTTGATCATCACTGGCAGTGCGTAACAACCTGGAGCCCAAGTATTGCTTAGGATATGAAGAGCAATGCCAATTATCCATTATCATAATGTTGAAAAAATTGAACAAATGATTCTTTTGACAAATTTTGTTATTTTTTTTACCAAAAGACGGGAATTTTTTTTCTAGAGTCAATTCAAATAATTTTGCTATTTTATATTACATATTTGGAAAAAAAACCCTTGATGTGAACAACTGAAATATGAATTAAATAACACATGTGAAAAATGATGTTAATAAAAAATGAAAAAATATTATAAGTAATATGAGTTGCTTATATGAACAGATGAAAATTACTGAAAATAAAAGTGAGAAAAAATGTGTAAAAGATATAAATATATGATGTAATAAATTAAAAAATGTGAACGTGAATATTCTTTTAGATGTGTTATGAAGGTGTTTTTGAAGTTGCTTTTTACAGTCATGACTCCTAAAGGACTTTGTCAGCTCCCAATGTCGGGTGTAGGATAAGCATATAGGTAATAATAATCTGCCCAAATTTTTGAACAAACCATCATACAAACATTTGCATTATGACACATGAAGGCTCATTCATGACATCGGCTAGCACTCAAGAACTAGCACACCAATTTGTGTCATAGTTAAACTACAGATCACAATATGATACCAACACAGACTTCAATAGCTTCAAACTCAAGTCTATTTGCACTTAGTGACAACACTGGAGAATTCAATGCCACTGAGATTTGGAGTAAACCTCTCAACATATATATGCATGCTACAGTCAACTATTTTATGCCATAGTAACCAGACAGACAATCTTTAGTGATCAGATTCTACAGTTTTGTGTTCCTAGGTGCTTTCATCTCTATATTCTAGCCTTTCACATCATTTGCACGTTCTCATCAGTTGCATTCGCATGCTACACTATTTGGAGAACAAATTCCAACAGATTTGTGACACTGGCTTTTACAACAGATTTCTTTAATCACAATCTTGACATGTTTTCAACAAGTTTGTGACAAGAACTTCATTTTCCATGTTGTGACATTCCACTCTCTTTCTTAAGCTTATTTTTTCTGTCATCTTTCACGTAATTTTGTAACAGAATAAACATGACATTCCAATAATTTTTATGCAGTATTCTTGTTATACCAATCATACAATTTTGTGACACAAATCATATGACATTCCATGGAGCCCATAACATTGTTTGGAAAATTTATTGGTATATCAGATGCAAACTTTACAATGTAATTTTCCTTGCATTATTTCCAGATTTATCATAGCCATGTTATGATGGATTTTTGTCAGATTGTAGAATGGTAGTACTTAAGGTTAATTTTTTGACAAATCGGAGACCATGAATCCACAAATTAATAGCACAACTCCGTCACGGGTGATGTGTGATGTTGTGATGGTTTTTTTTAGGATTTTCCAAATTTAGCAACCGAACTTGTAATAGATTTCTTGAGGTTATTTTCAGATCACAACCATGTTATGATGATTTTTTTATTTTTTTTCTGATTGTAGGATTGAGTTAGGTAAGGTTATTGACGAATCCAAGAGCATGCAATCTTCAAATTAATGTGACAACTCCTTCATTTGTGATGGCTTTTGATAAGGATTTTTCTAGGTTTGCCAACAAAGGTTGTAATGGATTTCTTTTAGGTTCTTGTCAAATCACATTCATGTTATGATGGATTTTTGTTGGATTGTAGAAACATATTATGTGAGGTTGTTAAAAAAAAAATTCAAGACCATGCAATCCACAAATTAGTAGTACAACTCCCTCATGTGATGCCAATTGTGAATGCTAACCCATATTGGGCAACAATGGCTTTGAACTAGGCTAGGGTATCATCATGTGCCCTCCTTAGCTTAAAAAATTATTAACTTTGTCAAATAAATATTCATGAGTTGAAAAGTTTGTATTCTTTGGAAAGTCTACCACATGATTTCTTTAGGAGGAAGAAAACAGGATCCAATGTCTCTAGTTGATGGCTCCAAAAGATGTACAATAGCAATGTTTTCAAAAGTATAGAGTCATTCTAATTTAACATTTGACTTGAAATAAGTTGTGTGATGCGCAATTGCAATACCAAGGGGACTTGGTGCTGAACCAAATGTAGCTGAAAAAGTATTTGGATGATGTTAAGAATTTGTGACACCATGATTATAAGTGATATTGATTATTGGGAGGAAAAGATACATGTTAATTTATTTTTTCATATCCGTGTTAGTGGATAGGGGAAAAGAGCGAGATAATTATAAAATGGAGATATTTATTACAAAAGGTAAGAAATTGTTATAAAGAAAGTTCATAGGAAAAGGAAGTAGTTATTAAAAAAGAAATGAAGTAGTTAGGCTTGAAAATGAGATAGTTAGTTTTGAAATTGTGTTTGGAATGATCCACGAATGACCATAGGAAGGATTCCAAAAAATCCCCCATATACCAAGTCTGATTACTCGTCACTGGAATTAAGAATTATGGGGGTCCTAATGTAGTCATTTTGATATTTTAAAGAAATTTTGAATGGTTTTTTTGCGACTTGTTATTAAATATGCATAAAGTTACAATAACACATCATATAGTTATGTTTTGACCATTGTTGAATATAAATGAATTTTCAAAAAGTGTGCAAATTTTCATTTTGTTTTGAAAAATGATTATAATTTAAATCGAACCAAAATATATGTTAATTGCTTTAGGATTTTGCTTTTGTATTATAAATTATAATTTTCTTTTATATGTCATGTGTACATTACATCCCATTTACATGTGATAAAAAACTTTTAAAATTTTAAAATTTCACATCTTTTAAATTACGAGTGGCTTTTGAGTGTGTGTAATAAGTTATCATCATCTCAATTTTTTTGCCATATTAAGATAGTTATGGATTAGCCCTTTGTAAAATTGTCCTTATTTAATGTACATGTTCAAGTTCAAAGTCCATTACTAGAATCAAAACTTGAAATTAAATTAAATTATTTTTAAATTTAAATTCTTTAACAATCATATTAATCATTCAGCACAACTTCCCATGATTCACATGGCATTAAAATGACACCATCTAAACATATGTAACAAAGTTTGCAATTTTGACAATCATTTGACATGATTTTTGACTTGTTTGACTATCATTGTACCTAAATGGCCTTGACTTTCATGTTATCGAAGGTATGGAAGGAAATGTCAAATGTAATGGTTTTTGTAAGTGATTTATATATGTACTTTGTGATGGATGACGGTTTGTAGATTTTTGGGCAACAAAACACCCAACAATGAGTAGATGGAAAAAGACTTCAAGAATCATGCTTTGCTCTAACATATTGTAACCAACTTTTCAAAATATGGCCACATTAGATGGAGTGCTAGATTTTGTTTTAATACACCTTCAACTTGTGTCAATAAACATGAATAAGTGGGTTGGAACACTTGTTAAGTGTGTCAATAAAATCATGTCTTAAGAATGTGTTAGTATTATGTTTGCAAATGTGCTAGAAATTAGAAAAAAAATTGGGTTAATTTGGTTGGTAGTATGAAACTATTGACAACCATTCACAAATAACAAATTTTCAAAATTCTTTTGTCAAAGATGGAAGAAAATAACAATAATTTTTGTCAAGCAAACAATGCAAAAGTCATGCATGTAATTGATAATATTTTGATTTTTAAAAATCATGAATTTTTTAATAAATGGAAACATGTTTGTTGCAAAATTGATGATGAATCGTGTTAAACAATCATAAAAATATTGGATACATTTTGTTGGTAATATGCAACTATTGACAAATTGTAATCACAATACATGCACTCATCAAACTAAAAATGCTTTGTCAAATATGGCAAGAAAATAACAATAAGTTATGTCAAAGACGAAATGTAAAAGTCATGTATAATTGATGAAAAAATCATAATCTTTATTAGAAAATGGAAACATGTATGTTGCAAAAATTGATGTTGAATTGCATTAAGCAATCACAAATGATTGGGTTAATTTTGTTGGTAATATGCAACTATTGACAAGTATTCACAATACATGCACGCAATAAAATTAAAAATTCTTTGTCAAATATGGGAAGAAAATAACAATAAATTACGTCAAACAAGAAATCTAGAAGTCATGTATAATTGATGAAAAATATTATGATATTTGTCACAAAATGGAAACATGTATGTTGCAAACTTGATGATGAATTATGTTAAACAATGATAGAATGTGTCAATAAATCAAACAACTTTTGTGAAAATTCTAACACATTTTTTGTTGGAAATGTTGAAGATAACCTCAAGCTAGTGAATTACAAATTTGAATGTAATCAAGGGAAAAGTGCCATAACTTGTGGAATCAAAGATGAAAGAGATGTGTGACTAAACTTATGTCATATACATGACAATTTGTGAATGAAAATTGTTCACAACAAATAACAAGCACTGTACAATCTCAAAAACTTGTGAAACAAACATGCAAGAATATGAGTATGGATGTGCTAAATAGATCTTGAAATTAAGAACATTGTAAGTTTGAAGTTGATGTGAAATAATTCTATTGTTGATATGATGCAATTATGTTGCTATGTTGTTCTTTCAACATGTTTTTCAATAAATTGCTACCCAATGACATTTTTAATGCAACATCACATTAGTTGCATGTTTTTGTTACATCATCATTAATATGGAACCTTGGATTTGTTTTGGATGTGTGCAAAATATGTCTCAAAGACAATACAAACCTATTGAAAAATCACAAATTTGTTGTAGTGGCAAGAGTTTCAAGGTTTGTTGTTGATTCAATTATCCCCCTAAATAGGACACACATAATGATTAAGGGATAGTTTTCAGTGAGCTCATGAACAACTTGCCACTTCGTTCAATTTAGGCAACAAACAATGTATCTATTGAATGGAGGACAAAATTAGGACAAAGAATCACAATATTTCTAGTGACAACATTTTTTCTAGAAATGTCATGGCACATGTAACACATTATAACACCATAAATATATTTAAAGACAAGCTCCCAAAGGTTGTGACAAAGTGTCTAGTACTCATTGACCAAACTTTGTTTTTAGAAAAATTGGTCAAAAACGTGAAAGGAAACCAAACCATGAAGCAATAGGAAGCTCCCTTGTGCCATGTCCTATGCCATCAATCTTTACTATCAATAGGCTTGTTGCCTACCATCCTACACCATTCATAAATTTGATTTCCTTGTCCTCCTCCATCCTTTTCTCCATACTTGTCCAAAATTTAATGCAAACTCATCAAATGCACTACAAAATGTATATATGGCCAATAATTTGTATGTATATAATGGATAGATGAATGTACCATAAGGTTGAATCAAATATGCTTTTCTCTTTTAATTTGGGCAATTTTTATTGCTTGAAAAGGTGAATTTGTAGGAAGCTCTTTATTTTTCATAATTAGTACATTTGGAACTTTGCTTTTTAAGAAATCAATACAGGACTATGTATACTATGAGCTATGTTGATTCGATTTTAGTGCTAAATGTTTGAGTTATTAGAACACTATGAGCTGCAAATCAATTTTTGACTTCTCATCCTATGTGTTCCTTTATGGAGTTGATTGTTAAGTTGAGCAGATGCGCATGTTGATTGAGATTTGGTATTCTATTGCACTGCGTATATTAGTCTAAGTTGTGAATTCTATGTTTCAATGCAAATATAACATGCTGCCACAGAAGATTAGAATGACATGAATAATCATCAGGGTTCCCTAGTTGAAGAGATTCAGACTTGGAGAAATGGGAATTGTGATTAGGTCTTAGGGATTCAGGAGAGTATTTGTGATGTTGGAGTCTTAAGAGTGATGGGAGAAGGCATTGGTGATATTGTTCATGAGAAGAAGAGGAAGCGTGATCTTGTTTTCTGTAAGAGTGTGATTAGTGATTATAGGATTGAGAGACTGGCAAACAAAGGGAAAGTTGTTGATGTGAACTTTGTGACATGAAACGTCTGAGGAGAACTCAAAGAGCAGTCAGTACAAGATGTCTAGGTGAATTAGAAGTCCACGGGAATGCAGGTTTATCTATTGAAATTGAATGTTGAAGTTGTTGTGCTGGAGATTTTGGAGCTGCAAAGAGAGCGTAGTGCATGTGACAATGTATTATTAATGGAGACAGTTTGATTCCAAATCTGAAGGATGACAAGGAAGCATCATCTGGACCATAATGCATGTCTATTGGCAGAGCATTGTGCATTGGTTTATGGAAAGCACATGAATTTGTGATCAATGTATTGAGAATGAATGAGCTCAAAGTTGGCAAATATTACAATAGAGATGAATAAGCCATGATTTTGTGCAATTCAGTGAACTTTGAATTTTGAACTTTCCCTTTGATAAAAAGTTATTCTCTATCTTTTTCAACCATCCTTTGTGAGGACAAAAGCATGTCACCATAACCACTAACCAATCTATGTAGTTTATCAACATTTTAAACAATTTTATAAGATGAAAATGGACAAATTGTGTTCACAACAATCCAACAGAGGGAAGAGTCATGGCCACAATAAAGTAGATAAACCCTAAAACGTAACCTGCCGGATGATAGCATACCAAAGTGGTTCTTTTGCCAGATATTTTGAAGCCAACCCCTATGCACAACATGCGGGCATCATCAAAAAACAACTGAGAAAAGTTAATAAATGGAAAATTTGATAAGATAGGAAAACTGATAATGGGCAGATCTCAATAATAGTCAAAACCCAGTTATTTCATACCCTATGTGGCACAGAAAAACAAATTTCACAAAGATGCTGTGGGCCCTTGGTTACTAAAGAAAAGTAAAAACTGGCCAACACTGATCAATATCTTTGAAAGGAGGAGAATTGACACTGTGGCTGGATTGGTTATTTCTATAACTCATTGCCATTGTTAATAACTCCAAGAATTTCTGTCAGAAATAGAGGGACTAAGTACAGCTGATGTCTGAAATTCTCCAGCTAAACAACTGCTCACTTGCAGAAAGGCATGAGCATCATGACTTCATTCAAGAACATGCAGTAATTGCTTGTAATCTAATGACTTTTACCTCCAGTTGACTCAGGTCTTCATACTACCCAGCAAACATTTTGTGGCAAGGGTGACAGCCATATAAGACCCCCCAATGAGTTCAATGACAGTTGCACAACATGCAAATCACAGTCAGTATCAGAGAGTTGCATTTTACATCAGTGACTTGTTGCTCCAGTTTTCAGGTCAAGCTGAGACTGAATAGATAAACCCATGTACAAAGTCACTGATGGTGGTTATGAGGGTTCATAGCCAGGACTTACTGGAATTCAACCTAATTTGCAGACCTCAAAGTGATTGGTCGTCGTATACCTGGAATCTGGAAACACACATGATGCAAAATGATGAGACACAGTTGTATCTTTGCATAGATAGATCTGCCTGAGACTGACAAGAACTTGGATCTTTCTTTCAACTTCAGAGGTGGAACACAAAAATAGGTTGCAGTAAAGAAAACTTAGAATTGTGAAATGCAACTGGCACTGCACCTCCACACCATGTGACCCAATGCGATTCCGGGAAATGAAGTTGAGCAACACATTAGCAAACTCATCTGGCTCATCCTCCTGCAAGGATCTTTATGTGATTACTTGACCAGCCAGATCCAGATCAGCTTACAACGTTGAAAGAAAAATCCAATTCAGCATCTGATAGTGACCATAAATAAGTCTGGAAACAACAACATTAAACTTAAGAAAGAAATTCTTACCTGAATTGCATGACCTGTATGACGGATGACAATCATTTGGAACTTTCCTTGCATCTGCCCAATTGTAAGGTTTCTGCATTTCAACAATCTCCATGATTCTTCAGATTCAGTGTCCCAAATCCTTTCCAAAAGCAAGCATGCTTTCTTTGACCTTGAGAAACTTCTCGTAGGGTACGGGGGAGCAGTACCTGTCCAGTCTGTCTGTACCAGCTAGAAGAAGCAGCTTAGGAACTGGGCATGACAGAAAGACTTCAGATAGACCTTCATACCTTGGAAAAGCCAAAGAACAAGTATTAGCTCCTAGAACTGATCAGACTTTTCCAGAACTTAACATGAAGAGGCTCTTGAGTACTTTGTCCAAGGAGGCAAAAGAAAGCACAACCCACATGAAAGGAAGAGAGACATCATCTGCAGCAAAAAGGTTCTCAGGTTCACAAAGAAAAACTGCTAGAACAAAAATATTATAGATGACCATTTGCAATTGATATGTACTGTCCATGCACACACTGATGAGATGAATAGAGTTCAAGAATATACCAGCCTCTCCAATGGGTTTCAGAGTCCTCCAAACGTGTCCGCCAGACATAGCTGCAGCATGTGTATGTTATAGCTTAGAAGCTCACAGAGAGAGTTGCAAAAAAAACCAATGAAATAGTCATCACAAAAAACTGTATAAAGAAGGAATGGAGAAATTGACCAGTGTTTATCCTCCTGATATCTCAAAGTGGAAGGTACTGAAACACGGGCTGAATCAACATTCCTAAGTGCACCACCACCTCTTACACTCCATTCAATCTGAGTGCCAGACCCAGAGTTCCAAAATCAACCAAAACCTGAGTTAGTCTAGCATCAAAGCTTGATGTGCCTTGCATACATTAGAACATGGCGTGACGTATGATGACACATGTGATGCTTTTCTTGCTCATTGTTGGAAAGGCAAAGATTGCACAAGATTCTTTCATGATTCTCATGAACTCTCTCTCCTCCCTCCCACCCCCAATGTCTTACTATGTGATTCAGGCAGAGGCATACACAATTTTGAATTAGCGTTTTGAATGGCCTAAGGGATGTGATGTGACCTACAGCTTTCTCAACAGATGGAAAATGGAGTTGTCGATTTGAAAGAATTCGCTGCATATGAACCAGCGATGCCATTGCTGTCCCCTGCAAAACAGAAGGCTTCAGGTGTGTAGATTGCAGAAAAAGAGCAATTTTTTCCTACAGCTCTTTCTACAATGAACTGGTGGCTTTTCACACTACAAATGGTCAACTGTAGAAAAGACATTTCTCTTGAGTAGATACATCTTACCTCAACTACATCAACCACAACAAGCCCTGCTAATGTGGGTAGTGCTCTCTTGGCTGCCACACGCACCGCAATAGCCCCCCCCATACTGCATTCAAGCTCATAAGACCCACTTTCAGTGTCAGACTTTCGAGAATGTCCCTTCTTTCACAAACCCAAAACCAAGTACTGAAAAATGCAGCATTCTTTATATCTCACTTAAGCATGAAAAACAACACTAGGATGAGGACATTAGATCATGTGCCCCTCCTGCAATCAGAGATTAGCAGCTTTGTTGAGTATTCATCTAGTAAACACATGAAAGAGACAAATACTGATTGCTGTGAATAGGGAGGAGGGACAACCTGTGGCCAACAAGAATGATTGCAGGTGTTTCATGCCCATACATTGCTTTTATCACATTCAGAACATCTTGGCATTGCATCTGCAAATTGCAACAGTTTCATTCACAGTCATGACCTTCAAACTAGCAAGAACCTCTTCCAAATCTTGGCCAGCTCAGAAAACTTTCCTGATTGTACAACAAAAGAAAGAGGCAACAGACACCATGCCTCAGCTGATAAGTCAGAGTCATCTTCAGTTGAGGAGAGGCCATGGCCTCTTGCATCCATGGCTACAATTCTGACTTTCTCCTTCATCTTTCCTGCAACAAGTGCAAATGAAAGTCTGCAAGCACATGACAAAATACAATGGGTTGTGAGTTGATCAAACATTCTGAACCATCATCATCCCAGCAACCAAAAGCAAATTGCAAGAGGGTTGTAATTAGGTCAGAAGCTGACCCAGTGTAGCCACCACCATGAAGGCAAAACAACACTGGACCTTGTGTTCCTGCCAAATAAACATGAAAGGTCTGCACATACAAACCATGAAACAAAAATCACAGCTAACCTATTATGTAACCATAAAACTAACCATCTCTGCTCTCTCAAGAATACAAGCTCATAATACATGCAGACTGAGGGACCTTCCACTGACAAAACAGTTGTGGGATTGTAAAACCACCTCAAGAATACAAACTCATACATGTGGATCAAGGGATCTTCCACTGACAAAGCACTTGTGCGATTGTAAACCACCTCAAGAATACAACCTCATACGTGCACAATTGAAAAGCTTCTTCAACTGAGAAACACAGGCTTGCATGATCATAAACCCAATCAATAATCATGCATGTCAGTCAAGCAATCACAGAAACACCTCAAGCCTCTTGAAGGATACAAGCTCAGGTACGGCAACAACAGTTTGAGGAACTCAGAATCAAATGCTTGTGCAATCGTTGTAAAACCACTGTCGGCATCATATAAAACCACTGTTGGTATGATCATATGCAGAAAAGAATCAGAGAACAAATAGCCTTGTTTGCTCAAGGATGATTCAGGGTCATGTCAGGAGTTTTGAGGGTTCTGAAAAAATCACAATCTTGTGGTAATAGTAGAGATGATAAAAGCCATTGGATCATCTTCAAGCAAGGTTGCAGCTATTGGAAAGAAGACTCACATCTGCAGAGTCAGGAATTGTGATTTGCTTCTCCTCGTCAAAGTGTTGTTGCCATGCCAATTCAGAGTATTTGCTGCTGGCAGGTCTGCCATTGACAATTGCAAACCAAAGACAACAACCCTTAGCAGATGATGGAAAGTGATAAATAAGTAGAGAGAGAAAATCTGGAAGATCTAGTTATAAGAGCAAGAGAAACAAACAAACAGAGTGTAATTGCCAGAGAGACACAGAGACAGAGAGAGAGACAGAGAGAGACAGAGAGAGAGAAATTGTGATTTCTAGAGCTTTGCTTGCACCCGAACGTGTTCAAAACACTTGCACTTTGCCTGTGGTCCTTCCCCATTAGATTACTGGACATTTGGACACCAAGATCTCTCTGCAAGGAACTCTTGTTCTTCTTGCTCTTCTCCTTTTTCTTCTTCTTTTTCTCCTTGTTCTTGTTCTTGTTGACCTCACAACTATGATCCAGACAAAAAGGAAGGAGAGTCCACAGTTCTACACTAGGGTTGCGGCAGAAACAATAATCAAGCGGAAGAGAAAGACAAAACAAACGAGCTGAAACAAGCTTTATTACTCTCTACTAGGACGAGGAGGAATGTTGGAGAACACTGAAGCTTTGTCCCGCGTGTCTTGGGATACGCTCGCAACCTGAGCAGGAACAATGGGTAGACGACGACGACCAGGCGCAACAGCAGCAGAACCAGCAGCAAGAGACAAAGATGATGTCGGCAACACAGCCGGAGACTGCTCTTCTGCAACCGCTGCATCACCATCACCATCATCGTCATCATCCTCTGCTACTGTCTCTTCAGCCAGGGATGGCAAACACGACAACAACGAGCCTTCGACCGCCCCTGTCGTCGTCGTAGATCGTCCCGCAGCAGCAGCTGCTGGACTCGAAGCTTTCTCTTCTTCTGCAACGCTCTCCATGTGTGCGTATGTAGAAGAAGACTGCGTATGCAAATATGTACGCGCGAGTGACTGTCTGTCTCTTCTCTCTCCTCTCTCCACTCTCTCCGTCCGTCCGTCCGTCCCTCCGTCTGTCTCGTGTCTCTCTCTCTCTCTCCAAATGCTGCTGCTGCTGCTGCTTGTTGGACTTTGACTTGGTACTTTAATGCTGTGTGCAGCAGCATTGGGTTCTCTCCGGCCTTGTGCGTGTCAGGAGGAATCGTAATTGCTGGTCTTTGACAAATATTTTTTTCTTTTTTCCTTTTTTTCCTTTGTGGGTGGCTGTCGGTTCTGGCGATGTTGGGACAAGGTTTTTGCTGCTGCAGCAACAACAATAACAACATCACAAGAAGAAGATTGGGTGTGGAATCCTTCAGTCTTATGACCACCCAACAACAACACGTTTCTTCCTCTGTATTTGTTTCTTCCCGCCCTGCACCTCTTGGTGCCTCCTCCTCCTCCTCGCCTTCCATCTCCAAATGCATACGTAAAACTTCCCCAAGCTCTTTGTCTCGTGCAGCAGCAGCAGCAACAGACTTTATCATCTTCTTGCAAGGAGCTCTTCTTCTTCTTCTTCTTCGTCGCTTTGTCCGATCTCGCTTGTACCCATTTGCGATTGATTGGCGCTACCAATTCTCCTTGTTCAGCCTCTTCTCTCCTGATGAGTCCTCCTTCCGAGTCTCCTCCTTGACAAAGCTCTCCTCAAGTGTGATTCACGTTCCGTTCTGGTTTAGGGTTCTCGGATTCATACGCGGTCAAGGTGGAGGATCGAGTTTGCTCTCGATCCTCCGCGCTATTCTCCAGCTGCTACAACAAAGAGTCTTGTCGCTTCTGAAACTTTCTTGTTTCGATTTCTTCTTCTTGTTCTTCTTCGTGTTCTTCTCCCTTCGTGTTCTTCTTTGTAGTTTTCTTCCTTCTTGTTCTTCTTTGTCGTCGTCTTGTTCTTCTTCTCCTCCTCTAGCTTGTTGCAATCGGTTTCTGGACTCAAGCAAGCTGCTTACCCCTCCCATGTGGAACCTGGAAATTCTTCGAGTGAGTTTCTTCACCACTAGTGATCGGAAGAGCAACCGAGAGTTTTGTTTGTTGCGGGGGGGTTGGGGAGGGAGGTGGATTGTTCAAGGACGGTGATGCTCTTGGGTGCAATATGTGAGCTTCTCTTTTGAACTCTCTCTCTCTCTGTGCTGCTGCTGTTAATTCTGGAACTCGTGTCTGTGAATTCCAAGTACAGCAATGGACAACACTACTACCGTCTCCTTCGCTCCAGTTCTTGCTCCACAGGGAGCGCCAAAGCTCTACACTCAGTATCCGAGCTGCTGCTGATCTTGTGATAGAGAAAAGGGGGGTGTGCGAGTGCAGTCCGCTGCAGCTGCCTCGCCATTGGAATGTCTGCAAGCAAGCAAGCAGCATGGCGTGGGGTGAAGATGGAGTCTCTAGTAGTAGTAAGAGTAGTCGACGATACCTGCTGCTCTCTGAGCTCCTCGAGGTAGAAAGAAGGGCTGCTGTTGTGCTTGGTTTGTCGTGGCGGCATTCCTTATTCTTCCCAAGCCAATGTGGGTGTCACTGTGGAGGAGGAGAAAGTGTATGAATAGTATCCATTTTTTGATGAATCTTACTCTTCTTCTTGAGAGCCTGGAGACTCGAGAAGACTTCTTCTTCTTCTTCTTCTTCTTCTTCTTCTTCTCACTCTCGTTTCCATTATTATTGTCTCTCGCGTCGTTTGTCGTCTCTGTTTTGGACCTGTGTAATACGCGTCCTTCGTAGCAGCAGCAGAGAGAGATGGATACCGATGAGCTTTGGACGACCTTGGTGCGACGACTCCGCCAATACCCATTTTGGATTCTGCCTATCCTTTGCTGTTGCAGCAGATAGACAAACAACCCATTTCTTCAAACTCGGGGATCTTGCAACGAGAGAGACAAAGATAGACAGAGAGACAGAGAGACAGAGAAAAACAGCTGCACTGAAAGGTAAGAGGCATAGCAAGCAGAGTTTTACTAGTGAGAGAAGGAAGTAGTATATGGCAGGCAACGAGGAGAACGACTTGTCGGCCAAAGCGCTCAACAAACGCTATGAGGGGCTGATCACAGTGCGGAACAAAGCAATCAAAGGCAAGGGTGCTTGGTATTGGGCACATCTGCTGCCACTCTTAGTGCAACATCCAGACACAGGAGTTCCCAAAGCTGTGAAGCTGCAATGCTCTCTTTGCAATGCAATGTTTTCAGCATCCAATCCCTCTCGAACGGCTTCAGAGCATCTCAAGCGCGGCACATGTCCTAATTTCAATGGGATTGTTCCAAAACCATTTGTGGCAGCAGCATCCCAACCTGGGCCAAAGCCCATAGCATCCCCCTCTGCAATCACCACCACTACCATCACCACCACAACACCCAGGAAACGCAATGCACCTTCACCATCTGGACCTCCTCTTCTTCTTCCTGCTCCTCTTCCTCTTCCTCCTCCATCATCAGTCTCCATTGCTGATCCAACTTGTGAACCTGAGCTTGTTCACACAGTTTCTTCTGCTACCCCTTTGATGCTGTCAGGAGGTAAGGAGGATTTGGGTGCTTTAGCATTGCTAGAGGACAGTGTGAAGAAGCTCAAGAGCCCAGGTGAGAGGCTAGGAGCAAGTTCACATGGGCAAAGTGGACCAAGCAAAGTGCAGATTGAGGCTGCTTTGAACCTTCTGGCTGAATGGTTGTATGAATCCAGTGCAACAATGTCTCTGTCTTGTGTGGAGCATCCCAAGTTCCGGGCATTTCTTGGTCAGCTGGGATTACCACCACTCAGCAGGAGATATCTTGTAGGAGCAAAGTTGGATGCAAGATTTGAGGAGGTGAAGGCAGAATCGGAGGCAAAACTGAGAGATGCCATGTTTTTCCAGCTTGTATCAGATGGGTGGAAGAAGAAGACAAGCAGCATGGGTGAGACTCTGATCAACATCACACTCAACTTGCCGAATGGAAACTCGCTCTTTCACAGTGTGGTCAATGTAAATACTGGTGCTGTTTCTGTGAAGTTTGTTGAAGAAACTCTGTCAGAGGCTGTTTTTATGATTTGTGGGACAAACCTGGAGCGCTGTGTGGGTATAGTTGCTGACACTGACAAGTACAGTTCAAAGGCTTTGCAAGAATTGGAATATCGATACCCCTGGATGGTGAACCTCTCCTGCCAGGCACAAGGGTTCAACAATCTGTTGAAAGACTTTAACAAGCATCTCTCTCTTTTTAGGTCTGTTGGTGCCGATTGCATTAAGCTTGCCACCTTCTTCAACGGACAGCCACAGGCTCGCACATTCTTGCAAAAATACCAGCGTCAGGTAAAGTTTGTCATGGACATATCTGATGAAAGGAAACAATCTGCAACATGTTTTGTTTTTGGATGTAAATGTGAGCTTTTTCATACAGTTAGAATGCAAGCTAGGAAACTTTGAATATCTTGAGCAACTGCATATTGATCCTGTGGTAATGACACCAGGAATATGACATGGAGAAACTTCTACGGACTCCACCAGATCCTCAGTTTGCTGATCCACATTATGCATATGTGCTGGTGATGCTCGACGATGTGGCTTCTTCAGCCAGGGCTCTCCAGCTAACTGTGCTTGATGAGTCCTTCAATCTTCAATTTTCAGATGATCAGCTTGGACGTGATGTAACAGACATGGTGGGTGGTGTGCGATTCTGGTCAGATTTGGAAGCTGTCCAGAACCTGATCAAGATAGTGAAGGTCATGGTGAGTGATGTTGAGGTCGATCGACCACTGGTGAGCCAATGCTTGCCTCTATGGGATGACCTACGAGGCAAAGTGAAGGAGTGGTGTGCACGCTATGATAAAGATGAAACTCCTCTCCAAGGTGTGATTGAGAAGCGTTTCAACAAGAACTACCATCCTGCATGGGCAGCCTCTTTTATCCTTGACCCTCTCTACCTCTTGCGTGACATGAGTGGGAAGTACTTGCCTCCTTTCAAATGCCTGACAATTGAGCAGGAGAAGGATGTGGACAGACTAATCACTCGGTTGGTTGCCAGAGAAGAAGCACATATTGCATTGATGGAGTTAATGAAATGGCGTTCTGATGGTCTTGATCCTCTTTATGCACAAGCCGTACAAGTGAAGGAAAGAGATCCTCTTACAGGCAGAATGAAGTCTGTCAACCCACAAAGCCGGCGGCTGGTATGGGAAACATGCCTGAGTGAGCTTAAGTCATTAGGCAGAGTAGCAGTTCGGCTCATCTTCTTGCATGCCACAAGCTGTGGTCTCAAGTGCAATTGGTCTCTTTGGCGCTGGGCTTATCAAAGTGGCAATCCACAACATGCAATTGAGAAAGCAGAAAAGTTGATATTCATTGCATCACATGCGAAGCTGGAGCGTAGAGAATATACAAATGATGATACAGATCAGCTGCTGTTTATGAATGGTATTGACAGAATTTCAGATGAGGTTTTCCTGACCACAACTTTGTAATTCTGATGCTGCCGCTGCGCTCTTGTTTTTTCCCACGATAATTTTTTAACTGAATATTTTGAGGATGTCTCGCTGGCTGTTCTTTGATTTTTGGAATGTTCTAATTCCTCCCTCAAGAGGGGGCTTTTTCCTTTTTCCTTCACCCTTTGAGACTTTGGTTCCAATGAATTTTATTCTCCTTTTTCAGACCCCTTATGTAGCAATGAAATCTGGACCAGTCACTCAGCATCTCACCTTTCAGAATCATTCAAGGAAAAAAAGAAACAGCTCTTGATGATGAAACCCTATACAAATTCAGGACCTTTGTTGTTTGCCGAATTTACCATAGCAAAGATGACCATGGATTCTTCGAAGATTAGCAAAGAAAGCTTCCACAAAGATCTCTTGATATCTCTCTCCAAGAAGGGGAATTGTGGTTTCCCTGTGAAGCCAGAAGTGAAGGAAACAGCAAGCTATCAAAGCTTCTGAACAAATAATCCACTGCCAAGAGAGAGAAGAGCTTGACAAGGCACATGCATTGTTGATGAGAAAATGGGACCCACTCTTTCCTCCATGCATGACTGTCTGCCTCTGGCTGCACTATGGATTGGACAAAACCTGGACACAACAATACAAACCAATGTGGGGTTGCAGCAGGTTGGGTTAAAGGAACTCTGCACCCAAAACCCATCTTGCATCCATTTCTTGGCACCTGTTTTCTGAGTACTCCCAAGTTTTGGCTAAGAGGGTATTGAAGGACATGAAAGCAGCAAAAGGGATGCAGAATTTCACCAGAGGAGAGAGGAAGAGCAACAAGCTCACAGGTCACAATTCAAAGCTGATTCAGAGAGGAAACGACTCGGTTAGGTAGGAGCTTGATGCACACCACCATTTAGGGGGCCCACTGTGTGTCATCAACCTTGACTTCTTCCTTGCCTCTTTCAGAATTCAAAGGCCATTTTCTCTGTGCATGGGTGCTAAGAATTGGGCTGGTTCTTTAACTCTATTTAGGGTGTGCCATAACTGATATGCCTAGCATAAGATTTTGCAAGTCCTGATGAGCTACAAGACCTTTCTTGGAGTCCCATGAAAGAGGGGCATACAATTGTGTTTGTGTAGAGTGCTTCAAAAAACTTCCCTGGGCTTGAGATCTAATGACAATTCTGTGGTGGCATGAAGGGTGGATAATGTCTGGGGTTGAGGACTTACTTTGTTTGGTCTGTGATGGATGAGTGTGTTCCTGGCCACATTCATTTGGCATTTCCCAATATTCAGTATCTGAGGTTGACCAAATTTCCTGGTTTGATTCTCTCCTGAACTGTGTCCTCCTATTGAGCTAGACCCTGCAGAGGCTGATTTGGAACCAGCTCTCTCAAGTTAAGATGTTTGGAGACACACTTGCTGTAGTAGGTACACCACAAAATTCAGAGTAGTCATCGTCACACAAATCATATAATAGTACATCTCCTCACTTGCATCTAATGATACTCTTCTTTCACAATCACCCATTTACTAACGTGCAATCCATGTTGAGCAGGATAGTGACTAACAACAACAAAAGAACCCCATGCAATGCTGTTGTAAGAATGCAGAGCTTTGCAATTGAGCACCATCACCAACTTCGGAAAAAATAAAATCACAATTACATTGCAACAGGCAGTACCACATACAAGAAGTTGTTGCCAATTTGTTGCTTCAGGTGACTAGCAAATCCAAAACCAAAATGACATAGGTATATGTTCAGCAGCAACTGTCGTGAAATTTTCACAACAGGAACCCTAAACCCCTACATATTCCATACAGTTTTGAGAGGCAAACACACAATGCCAAATAACCCAAGATCGTGTTCTCTCAGTCAAACTGAGTAGTTTCCACAAACCTGTCTCCATAGCATAATAATGCTCTGATGCTTCTTATTAGGATTCATTCACAGCAGTCCAGGAGTCGGATCTTCTCTGCAGAGATCCAACCTGGTACTGACTGACTGACTATACAAGCGGATTGCTTCCGCAATTCTCCACAGAAGTGCACTGTTATTCATGGCCAGTCTACCAATACGAACGGCGCCGGGGCGCCTCCTCCTCCTCTGTATACTCGCCTCGCCCACCTCTTCCCCAATAATAACCCTGCTGCTGCTGCTGCTGCTCATCTTCCTCTCCATGGTGCTTATGATGTGGATGACCATGGCCAGATGGGATTCTCTCTTCCTGCTGCTCCCCTCTCCACACTTGCTCTTGTCGACCTCCATAGCCAAAGGGAGGCTCCTGGTCATAACCACCAGCGTATTCCGATCCTTGCTCGGATTGTCCATAAGCCAGCGTCGGTTTCCGATAGCCATGGTGCTGCTGCTGCACCCGCGTGCTGCTATCTTGCCATTCGCCTTCCCCGTCATAAGACGCTTCAAACGGCTCACCCTTGCTTGGCCTTCTTCCGACATAGCGCGCGCCGCCGTGATAGTCAGATTGTGCACTCTCGAAGTGCGGCTCCGAGCGCTGGTGATAAGTGGAATAACCTGAAGATCCAGGACCTCCTGTTGTGTAGGGAGAATCGTGATGGCCATAGCCACCCTCCGCTAGTTCGCCAAAGGCAGGTGGCGCGTACGTCGTCACGTCATCCAGGCGCTTCACCGGTCCATAAACTTCAGCTTGATTGTATCCTCCCTGAACCAAAACTTGTTGATCAGGGATCCTTATATACGCAATTCTTCAAAACCGAGCTCCACGGCAACCCCGCGAAAAAAAACACAAAAAAGAAGATCGAGAAAGAGATCGAGCGACAGACCGAAATAGGAATATGACCGAAACTTGAATCAAAAAAAAAATTCCAAGAGTGACAACCAAAAAAAATCCAGAAAAACCACACGCAGAAGAAGATCTACCTGATAAGGAGTCGGATCGTAATCGTCGGAATTCTCCTCATTCTGATTGTGCCTGCTGTGTGCCATAGCTCCCTCTGCTTTTTTCCCCGCCCAAAAAATTGAAAAAAAACATACATACACACTTCAAAAACCCCGAACAAAAAATCAAAAATCCCCGCTGATGAAATCCAACAAGAATAAAACCAAAAACACACGAGGGAAAATAAGAATAAAAATCCACGAATTCCTTCAAAACCCCGTCTCACTTTCTCGACTGTCTCTCTCGGGGCCCGAGAGGAGCGGGGAGGACGATCGAGAGAGACGGTAACCGGAAGATCCGGTAACCACAGCACACAAAAAACTGACACGTATGCAGTATCCACCGCCCATTGCCAGTGAGCGACAGAGGAGTTCATTTTTGTCACCTCACTTGAGGTCCCTTAAAAGACTGTTTCAAGACCTCGAGGTTGGAGGGGGCGGGGTGGGGGAGAGCATGGGACTGGGTGAAACGGATGAAATATAGCCTGCTCAACAGATGGGATATTCATCTAGAAAGGGATGATGTTCGTCCATGTGTGCAGTTCCCGAAGTCAATAATTAATTAATTATTTTAATTAATTTCCTGGGACCTCTGGTACGGTCGTCTACTCTCATTAGTTTTCCGTTGACTGAATAAGCTCATCATTTACGCACGCGCGTGCGTGAAATCAAATGCAGAGAGTAAGTACGTCGTGTACGAGCTCTCGCATGCGCAGCGATGGCGGAAGGAGAGGAAGAGGGAGGACTTCAGCCTGGACTCTCTTGTGGAGGACTCAGGCAGGAGAAGTAAAAGGAAAGGGTCCAGACTCCAGACTCTAGACTCCTCCGGCTTGTGCAACAGAAAAGGCTTTTTTTAATGAAAAAGCCTCTTTGAAAATTTCCCGCTCTCCAATAACACTCCAAAAAACCAGATTCCTCCTGGTCGCAAAAGCACGGATTTCGCCCGTTGCTTGCTTGCTTGTTTGTTTGTTTATCTAGTAATAATATTATTATTATTAACTAAGGCAGGCAAGCAGGCAGGCAGGCAGGTAGGCAGGCAGCAGGGGACCTTTCGTCTGGCAACGAACGACCGACCGTTTCCATACTTAGCCTACTCCCAAAAAGAAAAGAAACGAAAGGTGAAAGAACGAAAAAAAAAGGGGGAAAAGAATTCTGCAAGAATGTGGTACTTTTTCTCACGCTTCTGGGCGTGGATTCCGAAACCTTAATAATAAGTAAAAGATGATGATGACGCGCGGGGGAGCAGCCCAGCAGAAGAGGAGGAGGAGGACTGAGGAAAGAGGAGAAGAAGAAGAAGAAGAAGAAGAAGTTCGAGAATCGCACCCAGTGTAAGTAAGTACTTTCTGTTTGTTGACCATTTCACTTCGCACTTCGTGCGCTATGTTTATTGTACATATAATGTGCTTTCTGGCGTTCTGCAGCATTCAACGATTACTACCTCACCTGCGGGGAATTGAACGATGCGCATCGTCTTTCTGACCTAAAAAAACTGTCAGACAGTTCGCTCCTTCCATTTCATTTGCTGAAGCGCTCTCTCTCTCTCTCTCTCTCTCTGACGATTTCTGCTGCTGCTGCTGAGTCTCTTGACATCGAGGTACTTTTCAAGCAGGCAGCCAGCCAGACAGCCGTATGGAAATTATTATTAGCTACTTAACTATTAAGTGTACTGCTGCTGCTGCTGCTAACTAAGGGTTTTTTGTCATTTGTTGTTTTTGTGTTTTGTTTTGTTTGTTGTTTTGTTTGTTGGGCGTTACGTTCGTTGAAAACCAGCGACGACACTCTGCACCACGAGAGATAATACTTTTTACTCTTTCTTTTTTGGCTAAGTACTTACACGCAACAGCAGCGACATAACAGGTCAATGAAGAGCTTTTGCAGATGTGGCGTGTCACACAGGTGATCCATCATCAAGAAGTAGGTCCTACCCGATGATCACATCATGGTGGGACTCCAGGTACTTCCTTCCTTCTTCATTGTCTGTGCTTTTCTCCCTTGCTTAGTTTAAGCTTCCCCCCACACTCACATGCAAGAAATAAAATCAAAACTCACAAACAAACAAACAGACAGACAAGCAAGCAAACAAACAAACAAACAATCAACAGTGCTCAACAAGTCAACAAACAACAAGTGCACAACAAGCATCAAACAAACAACCATGTGCTTTTGGTTTTAATTTTAGTTTAGAACTTTGTTTTGGCATCATCCATATCATAGCCAGCAATCAAGCAAGCACACAAAACTCAGTATTTTATGTATCTTAGGGTTTGGCACTCTCTCTCTTCTGTTTCTCTCGGGTATTCATTATTTTGGGAACTGTGAAAGTGTTGGTAAGGGCAGGAAAACAGAAGCTAGTGCATCTCTCATTGCTATAGGATTCCAAGCTCATGCATACCTACTCAAAGAATTATCTTCTTGAGCAGAAACAGAGACTTATTGCTCTCAAGTGTGAGAGACACTGCTGAGATTACACCAAGTGTTTTAAGCCAGAATGCATTGTAGTAACCAGTGTTGTAATAGGATATGAACAAGGTTTGATTTTTGTGTTGAACAAAATTTGAAAGCTCAAAAAGAAGAGGGACACAAAGATAGAGAGAGTCTTGTACTTTGTACATGCTTGTGGACTGGAAAGAACAAAGAACCAAAACTGGTAAGCTGCTAGATCCCATTTGTCCTGAAGCTGGGGGCAAGAATCAGCCATCTCTCTTGGACATCAAGATGCATGTTCCTGGCATTTTTCAGCAGATTCAAAGGGCAAACATTCAGAACACAGAGAACTGGCATACATTGCAAACAAATTGTGTCCATTGATAGTTAAACTCAGCAACATTGACATCAAAGGGTTACATGAAGGACCAATGGAGATACTTTTCTTGTGGATGCACTGATGTCAATTCTCAGTCTCCACACAAATTCCTCCCCAGAGAAATTGGCAAGTGAAATTTATCACCATGGGCAGCAAAACCCTATGATCAGTCTGTTCAATCCCAACCCTTTCATCATCAGTGCAAAAAGGATACATAATGTTGCAGGCCATGGTGCAGGGATCCACATTTCTGTAAATTGTAGAGGAAACATAATCATCACACAAATAAACCATGGTTTGTAGTGAATTTCTCCACTGTGACAAACCCCACATTTCTGTAAATTGTAGAGGAAAAGAAATCATCACCCAAATAACTATGGTTTTTAGTGGATTTCTCCACTAAGATGAACCCCACCTCCTCTCACACTTCTCTCTGTGCTTCATTACTAGTACATGAGGTACTGTGTCATGATTACACCCTTGGGCTGAATACATCTTAATCCATTCTTTGCCAGCTCCTCAAACCTTTGTTGTAAATTTCTCAAGTTGAAAAGAAACTGACAGTCATGGAATACAGGACACACCTTCTCTTTTTGTATTGACCCTGCATTGATAGGCCTCTGTCTCTGTCTCTTTCTATGCCCCTCACAATAGCCGCTACCCTTTGTCCAACTCGCAGAATCTCACCTTTGATTTGAGCAGAGAAAAATCAATTAAGTTCTACTTTACCAAGGTGATCCATCCTACAATACTGTGAAAGTTTTCTCTCTGTATCAAAATAACACCATGATTCACTACCTAGGATAACGAGCCTGGCCACGTTTCTTGAGGAAGTTTGGGATATCCAAGCTTGAGCTGCCATTAATTGACACTGGAGGTGAAACTACAGATGGCCGTCGACCTGGTGCCAGCTGACCCTCCCATGCTCGATTTGATTGCTGAACATAGTCAATGAGGTGCAGATACCACAATCAGTACTCTACAGTTATGATGAAATTAGTATTTGTTGTCCACTTTAGGACAATGGACAAATGCTAAAGCAAGGAGCTGGCATCAAATACACTCTGAGAACAAAACAAACTATTCAAGTGGGCAGATAGCTTTGCCTGGAGGTTTCGTGCTTCAAACTCCTCCTGGGCCCGAAAACCTGTGGCAATCAGTGTTATGCTCACCTGCACCAGCCATGAAACCGCCCAGTCCATCACATTCTTCAGCAAATAGAACAGCTTTCCTACTTTGTGGCCCCACTGCTTTCAAAGCACACTTGGACCAATCTACTGTGATTAAGCATTTGCAGACATCAACAACCAGCATCTTTAAAGTCAAGGCCAAGGCTCCTGGTGAATTGCAGTTCAGTGAGAAGACCCACTTGACCATGAAGTGCTTCATCCACCACAGCTCCAAATATGAGGTTTGCATTTGGGTCAACAAGATCATAGATGACTTCTGCAGCTGCATTCACCTGGAATGAAATATCATCATAGTCATAAGACTTTCTCCATACTTATGATTTGCATGTGTCTCTATTCATTTCACCAAGATGTAAAAAGCTTCATCAGAAGGAAACAGATAAAACACCTAATTTTCAAAGTTGATTAAAATGAATTATGTAGTTTGCAGCAAAGAAGGAGCGAAATGGACAAGGTATGTAGACTGTGACAAATTAGAGAACAAAATCATGATCCATACCCAAGGGATCAGAACACAGACCTCAAATAGGGTCATATCACTACCACCAGTAATATTCCAAACAATGCCTGTGGCACGTTCTATGCCCACATCTAGTAGTGGCGACTGGATAGCACTCATAGCTGCCTCCTTGGCCCTTGATTTCCCTGTCACCATCACAACCATCTACCAGCTTAATCAGAAATCATTTCCATGTGTGTTTCATCAGCTTACATAAATTCTACTCATTGACAGATTACCAAGTCAGCACACTGCATGTTTTCTTTACAGAAAAACTGTGGGATAGCACCTGTTCTTCAACACTCATTCAGTAAACATAGTCATCATCCTCTTAGGTTCATTGTGCTTTAAAGTTTGTTGCTTACCAGTAGCAGTCCCAATGCCCATTAAGGAAGACCCTGCATTGGCCATGATTGCCCGAACATCAGCAAAATCTACATTCACTAGACCTGGCACCTGTGTCAAACCAACACAGCGTTCACTGCCTCAGTAATCCCAGGTACACTGTAGCCATCAGAAGGTGCTCAAGACATCTCAATAATGTAGAAAGGAGAGAATTCTTCAACTTGCAGTTCTTTCAATCCAGCATTTCCCAAATTACACTCACTGTGATGATGTCTGAGATACCGCGCACTCCTTGCCGAAGAATGTCATCTGCCAGATTGAATGCCTCAGTAACTGGAGTCGACTGGGCAACTGCAGTGAGCAGCTTATCATTAGGGATTGTGATCAGTGTGTCCACATTATTTCGCAGGGCAGCTATAGCTTCTTGTGCTTGCACAGACCTTCGACGCCCTTCGAATGAGAATGGTGTGGTAACTATGCCAACTGTCAAGACTCCAAGCTGCTTGGCCACCCCAGCTATGACTGGTGCAGCACCACTCCCTGTGCCTCCTCCCATACCAGCCTGCATGACCAAAACACACATGCAATCGATCAAGAAACCTTTGTAAGGGGAGCAGCATGATTCTATAATCCTAATAGCTGGAATATCCACTTCAATGGCTGAAATTTGCTGCCTTTCTAGCAATCACAAATCTTTGATTGCAAGAACATCTTGCATTTCACATACTTCCATCCATGTGCTCCTTCCATGATGCTGCAAAAATTACATAGAATCTCCTCCTTAAACCCTAGTCCCTCCTGAAAATCATTGTTTCTCCAACTTGTGTTCTTGCACAGATTTTCCTGGCAAGGAAGAGAGTTTTGTTTGCAGTGGTGTAGTTGCAACAACACAAGCTATTCTTCAAGCACTTTAGGCTTAATCTTAACCTAACTTTGAGCCATCCATCAACGCCCATTTGTAAAGGGGTTTAAAGGTACTTACAGTGACAAAGACCATGTCAGCTCCGCGCACAGCTTCCTCCACCATGGCTTTGCTCTCTTCTGCGGCACTGCAACCAATCTCAGGGTTACCTCCTGCACCAAGGCCTCGAGTGAGTTGCTGGCCAATCTGAAGCCGATTCTCTGGAGGAACTGGAGACATAGCCATGGCTTGTGCATCCGTGTTCACAATCCAAAACTCAACACCGCGCATCTCGCTTTCCAGCATTCGGTTGACGGCATTTGAGCCTCCGCCTCCAACTCCTATCACCTTAATTTTGGCCTCGTTGAAAGAGCTAAAGTCATCTGCTGATCCCCGCCAAGCAGCCCGGGGAGCAACACCTCCTCCTCCTCCTCTCGAAACACAAGAATGAAACTCCACTGATGGCGGTTTCCAGCCAGAAGACGCTACTACAAAACTTGTCTTCGCTGCTCCCCGGAGGAAGAAGCTTTTGGACAACGAAACATTCCTCGACAAGTGCTGCGGAAACCTATTGGAACTAAGCTCCAGTCTATTGAGACTCAGAAGGGACCCTAGTGTCGAAGGAGTTAGAGAGCAGCTGCTGCTGCTGCTACTACTACTACTACTCACATTGCAAGAAAAGGGAGACGAAACCGCTGAAACAGAGCGTCGCGTACAGGAAGAGGAAGGATGAAGAGGAAACGAGGAGCTCACGGGAAGCGGTGGCACGAGTCCCTGGACATGGCGTGGAGGAGGAGTTACAACAGAAGCTGGAGCAATGCAAGTGGGATCTACCAGATACACCATTGCCAAAGGACTTGAGGACAACAACACCATAGTTTTGTGATTCTCTAGTCGACCGCTTGCTGCATCGCAAAATTCCTCGCCGCCGTTTCTTCCTCCCTTCCTCCCTCCCTCACTCTCTCCCTCCCTCGGAAAGTCTCGAAAGCAACTCTCGGTGAACCAAAATCCACCAGCGACAATGGAAAGCTCAAGAGCGATGACGAATTGGGGGTTTCGTTCGTTCATTCATTTCACGTTCATTTTTAGGGTTTTGTTCATTCATTCCATGTTCAAATAAACCCTTGAAGCTACATGGTTTAGGGTTTGGGGTTAAGGCATTTTTTACTTCATTTGTCGGCCTTGCCTCAGCGTTTTTCGCCAGTTAGTGACATCATGGAGAAAGGCCCAGCGACCAGCCCAACTCACATTTAAAAACAAACAACCGTTGATTTCGCCAGGATCCCAGGTTTCTGGAGTAGGACTAGCAAGGTAGTGGATGTGAGGGGGGAGCGGCTCACCAATTGCTTCTCCTCGTTGTTTTGCATGATCTTTCGCATTCGACGAACCTTCCATATTCTTTCGTCATCACACGATGAAGCTTGACACCTTGTAGTCACATTTTCACTCATCTACACTTTTTCATTGCTCACACTGCATCAAAGCTCTGCATTTACGTTGTTGTCTCTCTCTTATGTCTCTCTCTTACACATAAAGTTTGGATTGTCACCTTTCCATACTTTCTTAAAGAATTAGAGGTGGTTGTTGAGGTCTATTTGTAGTTTAGCTTGTTGTGGTCTGTTTCTAACTTAGCTTGGTAATGATCATTTTGAGTTGTGCAAAAGAAGTCCATTGCTTGATGAGGTCTGTTGGTAGCTGCAACTGTCGATGTGATGTACAATCTCCAAATGGTTTCATGTAATAATCAACTTTCAATGTTGTGTATAAATAGTTTTCACATTTTGTAAGTCTCAAGCTCCTTTCTTTCTTTAATTTTTACTTTGAAGCTTCTTACAAGTTCATAGTTGTAGTTTCTTGACCATGTTTCAACTTTGGAGCTACTTCTTTCTTCCACTTTTGCAGGCTTGTCAAAGTTTTTTTTTTTTTTGCAAGTTTATTGAAATTACTTCTTTCTTTTGTTTTTTTTCAATTTTTGCAAGTTTGTTAAAGCTACTTGTTTCTTTTGCTTTTGTTCAGTTTCTACAAGTCCATTTAGTTCAGCTTTTGACTTAATCACACCATGGCACCTTTGTAGCTACTGAATGGGTTCAAGTACAAGGTTTTTTTTTTCTAATGATGTCCCTCGTGTCATCAAGGTTGGTTCCTCAAGTGAAGATGTTGTTGTTGTTGTTGTTGTTTCTAATGCATCCAAGTGTACTACACTTGAAGTTGATGTTGGTGCAGAGAATGTTGCAACAAAATGTGGTCATGTGCCTAACATTAACCCCATTGAAAAAAAATAATAGGTGAGGGAATGGGAAATTAATCGGGTTTTTCAAGATGTTTAGACAACAAAGCTTCCATGGGTGGAAGTTGTGCTTAGAGCAAATGGGAAAGTGAACATGGTCAAGTGTTGTGTTTGCTTGCAAATTGAAGGTAGAGACAAATTCTTGGTTCCCAAATTTGATAGCCTCCAAAAGCATGTTGGGAAGCATATAAGTGCAAGGTTGCAAAACCAAATTACAACATGTGGCAATATTACATGTCTATTGAATCACAACATGCAAAGAATGAGCAACTCTTTTACAATGGGGGAAAAGACACAATGGTTGACATGGTTGTTGTGGGGATGTGGTTGGGGAGAAAAAAATGGAAGTTTATACAATTTGTTGCAATTTTCTAGCTTTTGAAGCAAGGTCATCCTATGACTAACTTTGAAGTAATGAAATTGTTGTTTGAATTTTTTGAAGGTGAAGCACACTTTAAAGAAACATTAGAACAATAGTGCTAGTTGGGAGATTGTAGAATATATGCATAGCATTGTTTTCATTGCAACTAAAATGGATGTTCATGCAATCAAGTATCTTGCTATTAGTTGCAATGAAGTGACAATGATCAATAATTAGTCATGGGTTAACATTCACGCATACCTTATGGAGGGCTTCAAACACATACCCATATTGTTGCATTTGGAAAGGTTGGTCAATGGTGGCAATGTTGATAACTTGACCAATGTAATCTTAAAGTCATTGATGGTTAATGGGGGCCTAACCATGGAGGAGATTAACAACAAGCTGATCTCTTTTGGTTCTAATGGGGTTGTTGTGTTTGCATGTGTTCACAATGTTGTGACAACACAAATCACCAAAAAGGCAACCCCTTTCATGTTTGATGTCCATTGTGTTGCACATTGGACAAACCTAATCATGTAAACACTTTCCACGCAACCCCTAGTGCATAAGCTTGAAGGTCTCTTGCAAGCCACATACACCTATTTTTCCTTTTCACCTGAGAGGCATTTGGAGCAGTGTAAGCTTGCACAATTGCTAGAAACAAAAGGGAACAAATTGTTGCACAATGTGAAGACTAGGTGGATATCTATGTTGTTTATTGCCAAGAGGGTGCTTGTGAAGTACAAATCCTTAGTGGTAAGAATGAATGATGACCTTGGGATGATTGAAATTGCAAAACCCACTTTTGAGTTTTCGTGTGATGTCAAGGTTGTCATGGGCTTCATGTGCATCATGCCCATGTTGGAGGTTGTCCATGACCTAATCAAATTTGCCCAAAAAAGTGATACATTTGTGTGTGACTTTGTGGGGGTAATGAAAATGTGTTGTGCACATTTGCACACATTGTATTATGATCCAAAAAATAAATACATTAATGAGCAATTCAAAGGTTTTGCGAATCTCATTATTTGCAACAATGATGAGCTACTCATAGGTTGGTGGATTGATGCAACCACCAACATTGAAAATGTTTTTTTTACTTCCAAGGCTAACAAGAGCAAATCCATTCCAAGTGCCTCTCATCAAGGTTTAATGTTATGTGCACTAGTGATGCTTGGGTTGATGCTACAAAAAGAATGAAAGAACAATGTTCGGTTATAGTTATTAACATCATTGAGGAGTTGGTTCAAAGATTTCCTAACCAGGAGTTCATGAATGTCACTGGGATTATACATCCTAAGTATTGGTTGAACTTTAAAGTAGATAATGCGTTCCCTACCCATCTAGCCTTGTTGTAGGTATAACATTATTTTTAAAAGGAAGCTAGTGTTGAAGGCTTAAAAGCACTAGCCCTATTCAATGAAATTTTTTTGACATGGAAGCTTCCCTTTTCAAGGTCACTATGCATTAAAATTACAAACATGTTCTCAAACCTCTTGTGAGCTATAATCCCATGATCAAGTTGTGGTCCAATCTAGCCTTTAACGTTGTGCTACAACATTGATTATTCGAATACTTCAAGTTGGTGGAGATTTATGTAGCAATGGAATTGGGAAGCATGGAAGACAAGTGATCTTTTTGAACAACTTCCTCTTTCATGAAATCTAAGCTTAGAAATCAGTTCACAATTCATCTTGATTTGGTTGTCAAAATGTTTGCCCAAAATCATTACTCCATAAACATTTTCCCATTTGGAAATGCCATCAAGGAGTGGTAGGAAATGAAACATAAGTATGTAGTGGATGCATATATGATTATGGAGGTTTCAATGTTGCAATACATTGGTGTTTTTGCACATTATTTTGAACTCAAGTTACAGCTTGTATATAGGCATTAAACAATAATGAAAACAAAATTTGTATTACAACTACATTTTTCCTAGCTAATGTGATGTGTTATTTGAGTAACTCATCAAATGATACATCATTGATGAGTTATTTGGCTTGTTGTTGATTTGAGCGTTTTGATATGCACATTGTTTTATGTTTTGTTGATTATTTTCTTGAGTTAACGTGAGATTGTAGGGAAGGTTTTAACATGTGTTATTTGTGCAAATCTAATTTGGGCTGCAATGGGCAAGATTTGAAAGGACCGGGGTTCAATCCCTCCCCAAACGTTCAAATTTTTGAAACAAAAGTTCTTGGTAATTATTTATTGTTAGTACAATTTTTTGCACATGTACAAGTTGTTTGCAAATTTTTATTGTTAGCATCTTGATGTTGAAAGGATCACCATATTTTGTATATTGATGTTGAAATGCTCGCCATTGCACATACCTAAATCTTGAAAGGATTGTCGATTGTCTTACACCTATAAACACATTGTAGCCAATCACCCATTCTTAAAAAAAAATTGTATCACAATTGTTGGCTATGTAGAATTTTACTTGGATGCCACATTTTGACTTTTATTTGTTATAGGGTGCTAAATGTTTATACAAAAAATCCAAATTGGTTGGCAAGTTTGCCTCCAAGGGCCAATGTGTGTAGCCAATTAGGATACTTTGAACAAATGAAGAAAAAAAAATTACCTTGCCTACCAATGCAAGGATATTGTGTTTAGATTAATTATATAATATAATAACTTAATGGATTGTGGCCCCTAAGTAATAGGTCTATTTTTATAGGAGGATTTGTATATGAAAGATGATATTTTGGCTTGTGTTGAAACTTGAAATTAGTTATAGATTTATAATAACTTGAAGGGTTTTCTTTTCTTTTAGAGGACTTTTTGAAGATTATATTTTTGCATTGTGAAATATTTGAGTTTCCATAATTCTTTTTGCCTTAAAATATTTTTTAATCTAAATGGCAAAGCCATAATGTGACACACCCCTTGTTTCACATTCAAATCCTTGTACATGATTTAAAATTTGAGGGTGGTTTGAATCCATTCATTTCAAGTTGAAATCAAGTGGTTTGGGGGGGGGGTCATCTCCAAATTTCAACTTGAAAAATGTGATTTCAACTTATACAAAAGATTTTTCATGAAAAAAATGACCCAAGTTCATCAGATTTTTAAAAGAAAAAAAATCCAAATTGCAAAAAAATTATGATAAGTTCTAATAGGTAGTCAAGAATATTAAAAGATTTTTTAATACTTTCATATATAGTATGTAACCAAATTTAACTAAATCGACTTATGGATGATTGCCATTTCAACTACTTCACAAAATTGAAAAAAAAAAAAACCTTAGTTGAAATCCTTGTACATCATTAAATACTAGTCTATCACTTTTATTAGTATTAGTGTAGATTATGTTGTTGTCCAAGTGTGAAGTAATTACCCAATTAATTTTTCCTTCCACCACCAATTTTTTAATTTAATTGAATTTCCATTAAAACCCATTTCAAATTTCAATATCTACAACACTTTAGGTCTATAAATTTCCAAATCATTGTCATTAAATCCTACTTACATAATAATATGAAATTTTAATTCCCAAATTCCCCTATAATTTTTAATTTTTATTCAATGAAATTTTTGCTCAATATTCAATAACTTCTCTACTTTTAGGTTGGAACAATATGAAACCAATTTGGTGCACCCCTATTCACCATAAGTGGCTATCCTTTCAAACCTTATCTAGATTTCCAATGACACCAAGAATATAGCAAAAGCCACCATGGTTTGAGGGACCTCAACATGACAACCAAACAAACAACCTTGCTTCATACATAGATTATGTGTTATGCTTAATTCCTCACTTCCAACTTTCAAGTCTTTAACATCGATTATATAAGAATGTTAAAATATTTAGTCCAAACAACAATGAATGATATTAACACAATCAATAATCCAAGGTTGCCAAGGAAATGTCAGCAAGCTTTGGTGTGGTGTGAAGAAATAAAAAGCTATCATAGTTTAAAGCTTTCAAGAAGAGAGAAACTTAAAAAGGTTTGAAATTTGATGAAAAAAAAGTGGTCAAAAATTGACCCAATGTTGATAACAATTGAATTGGAAAACTATGACATCATCTCCTATCATTATGCAACTAACACTTGATAACTCATTGTTGTTCAAACTTGGACTATTAATATTGATATACTAATGTAAAACATGGAAAGAAAATATTTAATGTGTTTAAAGGCACCTTGCATCTATTAATATTCCTCCTAGAAAATAGGAGGGATGTTACCCATACTTTCTAATTGTGAAAATGAATTTATGCCCATTTATTAACATAAAATCCCACCCATTATTTGGAATAGGTGTAAAAACTTTCCCTTCCATACATCTCATGATCTATGTATGTTTAGGTTTACTTCATGCTTTATAATGAGGCGGCCATAAGTGCCGCAAGTGGGGACGTTCAAAAAATTTGAAGTTGGATTCATTTATCTCCTTGTCATAAGCCTTTTATTTTGATAATGATTCACCTTGAGGCTTTACATCACACATATGTTTTTACATCAAATGTGTTGACAAGCTCATTTTTTGTCCCAAAATGAAAATGACCAATAATTTTTTTTGGTGTAATTTTTTTGTCATTTGATGGCCAAAAAAATGAAATTAAGATTTATCCAAAGGATTTTTGGGGAAAAGTGGGTTCAAAGTCGCCATATTTCAAGGAAAAAAAAGTTGAATTTGCCATATATAAACCATAGGCATTTGTACATTGCCAATATAACGTGGGGTTGAAAAAAAAATTTACTTTCTCTCTAGCCTCTAGCCAAATTTGGTTCAATCTTTTTATGAACAATCCACCTACGTCACAAAATTGGGGAAAAAAAACCCTAAAAATGACATGTTTCATTACCAAGGTTGCAAAAGTGAGCAATGTGAAACATGTTGCAAACATAAAGGGATTTTGAACATGCAATTCATTTACCATTCTTACAAAAATCAAATCTCCCTTATTACCTTTTCTAAGAATAAACATGAATAATCAACCACTAAATAATGATTTAGTGGATCATATAAGCAAAAAAATTGAATAAATTTTATTAAAGATGTTGATAACATATCATTCAATCTCATTGCCTTCAAGCCAACTTTCACAAACTAAATCCGTGTATTTGGGGGTTCATATCAACACCATCATGATCGTATCCCTAGCCCATGGGAAACAATGGCTAATATGTTCAACATGGATTGTGAATTGCAATTTTGTCTCTATTGAATTTTGTTATAAATACAGAATTTCCTTTTCATAAAACTTTAATTTTAGGCTTGGATATGTGGATAGGTGTTGTCGCCAATGTTTTGGAAATGATTGCAAACTTTGTATTTAAATTCATTTCATAAAAAAATTCTAGGAATGAATGTGGAATCAAATCAAAATTTCCAAGCTTGATGACAAGCTTGTAAAAGGGCTTAGAAATTCAAAGATGTGGGAATGGAATGAAATGTTGGTTCAAATCAATTTCATGATAACCATGGCCATAATTAGAATTTGTGATGGTATTAAATGTTTACATTATAATCAAAAACATCAAAATTATGTTTTTGCTTCATTTTAGAATGAATCTAATTAGTAGTTTCAAATACATGAATTGCATAAGCCATGGGGATAATTTTATCAATCCAACACCAATAAATGAAAGTTGTTGTGAATTGGAAGCAAATCAATTGTTGTCGATTTCATCCTTGTGTTTATGACTTGCAAAATTTGTAAGATTATTGTTGAAACTAATTTTTTTGTCATGGTTAAAGCTTATTTAATTTTGCTATGTTTTATCAACTATCACAACTAGCATTGGCCAAATATGGAAAAATGACCTAGGTGGTTAAAGGGTTTTGGGGTAAGGTATTAAAAACCAATGTGCTGAATATCAATTTTGGTGAAAATTGGTTACAAATCCTAGCTTGTTAATATTAAATTTGTACATATCCATCAAGATTTGGTTCGTCTAGTATCACTTTGGAAAAAAAAATACCCTATCTATATTTAGGTGTGAATACATGTGTTTCAACCAAATTGGTTGTCTTTGAAACCTAAACCTTTTGCGATTGAATGTGTCATTCACAATAGACAAATAATTATCATTTGCAACCAATTTTTGCAACTAAAATTTGTCATTTGCAACTATTTTTTAAAATAATTACATTGACAAATTTTTTCTATTGATAGTCATGTTTTCCATTTGGTTATATTCATGCAGCATATAAATTGAATATTGAAAGTGATGATTAAAACTTGGAACATTTGATCAACATGTCATTAAATGACACCAAAAATGGCAACAAAAAATAATCATGGACACAAAATTAAACTTAGATGTTAAAACTTACCTTGACATCATATTGGGTGGTTTTCAGAAAAACAAACTTGCAAAAATTGGCCAATTTGCATAATGGGTGGATATTGGGATGTTATCAAACAAGATATTCCAAAACTCACTTTTATGCATAATAGGCAAATATTACAAAAAATACTTTAAAAATAATATTAAAGGAAATTGATTAACAATTGAAATATCATTTAAAAATGTTGAAGTTAGTGCATTAATTTTTCAAAACTTGGTTGTTTCATACTCAATGTGATAGCAAAAAAAATAAAATTCAAAAACCATGTCCAATTGGGTATTGAAAAAAATCAAAATTTAACCAACCTTGGCTGTGACCTTAACCCTGGGCTTGCAACCAAGGTTGGAACAAAAGTAAGCAAAAAAGGTCAAGAAGAATTTAAAGCATGGCTAGACTCCAACTACACTCCCTAGGTCAAGGCAAAAAGTGTGAAAGTGCAAGAAAGGAGCTTGCACAACTCCAAAATGCATTTTCAATTGAAAAGTTAGAAGTCACTATGTGTCCCAATGAATTTTTGAATCAAGGTATGGGGCACTAGACCTTATCCAAATTGAATGTTTTTAAAATTGAAACGATCTTGAAAATGATTATAATTGGTTGGGCTTTCATTTTTTTTATATACATGGGAACTAAAAATTATGTTGATTTGAAAGGTATGGGGTGAAATTGCCAAAATAATTTCTAACCATTTAAATGACTATTTGAAAAGTCAAATCAAATCCAAATGAGGAGTTTGATACAATGTTGAAAGATAGATCCTTTGATTGTTGAATTTAGATATCAATATAAAAAGTTATGAGTTCTTATACATTCATGAATCATAATTTGGTAAAAATCAAAACTCCCATATTTTTGCCACCTTGCTATAAGTGCAATGAAAAACAATAATTTATCTAATGAAGAAAAGGTGGTGCCTCCTCCTAAATGTAGGTCATGATGAATTACGAATCAATGTGAGCTCATGGTTAGTTCATGCATTCGATTTGGTTCCAAATGTAACAACTACCATCTATTTGATTTGGGCAATGTGATATGACCAAGAAATCAACTTCTTAAGTTCATTTTAATCTTGTCCTTGTGATCCCACTTTCAATTTTTTTTTTTTTTTGTCAAGGAAGGTAAAAAATGTGCTTCACGTTTTTGCATTCATTTGTTAAATTGGGATTGGGGAGGTTTTTATTGTCAATACCATTCCAAAACCCAAGGTGCATCATCAATTGTGTTCATTGATAACAATTTGAATGTTCTATTGTTATAATGCATAATATATGTGCAGATGTGTCATTATGAATGAAATCATGGTGCATGAAATGTGACTTTCGGGCTTCATTCTTGGCCCACACCTTCGCAAGCCCTTGCTTTGGTTGCGAGCCCAAGACTAAGGTTGTGATAGAAAATGTTACAGTGTAGACACAAGGAAAGTGGGTTTAAATTGAACTAGTGTGTGGTAGGGGATGGAATTCAACAATTAAAAAAAGACAAAAAAACATTGAAAGTTTTGATCTTAAGCTAAACCTCCAACATAATGAAACATAAATAGTTTTTTATGTTAAAAATTTTAGTTCATTAATTGTGTGTATAACCTTAGTATAACAACAAGTTGTTTGTATCATGAGTTGGAATTCTAAGTGATTCAAAATTTGCTATAAACTAGGGTTAGGGCTCATATTCAACAAAAGTCTCTGCAATGTTTTAACCTATTATTCCATGTGTTTCTTGTTGTTTCATTAAACCCCTTTTTTTTGGTCACAACATGTTCATCACAACCATGTTGTTAGTATAAAAAATTATTTATCCCTTGTATTCAATGGTTTATGGCATAATTTTTGGTTGTATTTCATTGGTAGAATGCAAATGATTTGTGTCAAGTTTTCGCTTTACACTTCCATATATATAGGAAGAGAAAGGAATTTTGGTACAAGTGCATCAACCAAATAATAATGTTTCACATGTGTTCATGGGATAATAAAAAAGTTTTTTTTTGCTTTCAAATACATAAGTTTTTTTACCATCCACAAGCAACCTATAGAAGTTACATATATAAACGGATGTTTAAAGCCAATAAGGATATGTTTGGTACATATTTTTTCCCATTTCCAATACCACAAAATTGTGTGGTATAAATGTTCACGACAAATTATGATTCATTAGCAACTAATATGTGCAAATAAGGTCTTTAAAATCATAGCATTACTTTCTTTTCTTCCTATTTGATTTTGGATGTGTGAATTTGTTCATCTTAACATCATTATTAACAAAACTATAAGGCAAGAGATATCTAATCCATGGATTTGTTTCCAATTCATTTTGTTGCATGTGCATTGGTAAGCAAATTAACGAGGATTGTAGTAGGTTGCACCCACTCCTAGGTTTTTGGTGAAGGTACAATGGTTGAATAATTTGGGCTTCAAACCAAAAGTATGTTATGTTAATGTCACATTCAAACTTGCTAACTTCATGTGCATGGTAATAATACATGCATAAATTATTAATTTCATTGGTGTGTGCACAAATTGTTAGCTTAAAATCCTTTTGAACATTTTGTATGTGCCAATTTTGTTGCAATGATCTTATATGAGGCCTCATAGGTTCTCATCCATATGGTTAAATGCTACATTTGTAAAGTTGTTGATGGTTTCATGGATGCATTGAGGTTTATCACATTATTAGTAATCTTAGTCGTGCTTGATTTGTGTGTATATGATTAAATACCTATAATTAAATGCTTGTGAATGTTATTTTAACAAATGCATTGTTAACAAAATACCAAAATGCTCACAACATGTTGCAATATTTTCTTAAGGTGAAAAATCTCAGGTGGTTTGGGAAAAAATGCAAAGATGCAGACAATCTTTAAAAATGTTTAATTAGCTTAAGATTACCCAACGCTTAGTTGCCAAAGAAAGAACTACAAATTTAAATGCATTGAACACCATAAATGTATTTTATGGCAAATAGTTGTTGTGTCAATAATTGAAAGTTCACCCTTTAGCATTTTAATCTCAAAGAACATTGGTTGAATAAGTTGAGCATAAATGATTAAGCACAAACACAACATTAATTTTATTGTTGTTTTCATTACTAATTACTTGTGACAAGAGGGGAGGGTATGGTTAATGAATAATGAATGTGAAATACACCAACAATCATGTTGTATTGCTTGTGGGTACTCTCCACCACATTACAATCCATGTTTGCAAATGTGATGTTAAAATTTATGTGCATGAACTTCATAAGTACATAATTATTTCCACCAGTTTGTAAAATAATATCATTTTGAATTTTCAAAACCATGCATTGTGTAATTTCATGAGAATCCAAAATCAATGATAAGATGAAAAGAAGTTTGTGATGTTAATGGATTATTAGGTATAATGATTTTACGGAAAAAAAAAATCCAATTTTAATAATCTTTTAAATCCTCAACAACTCTTAATGTAATTTAATGGTGTTTGGACTTCAATTAACAAGAAATTTAAAAAATAATTGGGTAAAATATGGTACCAAGAAACAAGACACTATGTATTGAAACATAATTTGGTAGTTGTGAATAAATATTGATGGGTTGATGTGGTAGATTATTTAATCATTTTTTTCATTAGTTCTAGTGCTCAAATTGTTTTTAAAAATGATCATAGTTTTGAAAACGTATTTTTAATATCTTTTATTCATTATATTCAATTCAAATTTATCCAATTATTACAATGATTGATTTAAAACATTGTTATATATATAGGCTAATTATTACAACCAAATAAAGAAATATAGCTATTTTTAGTTTTTAATTTTGACTTCTAACCATTAAAACTTAAAACCTTCAAAAGTCATTTCATTTTCACATTTTTTACGTAATTTTTTTTAATTAAAAAAATATTCTGGTCTTTAATTTAATTTTGCTTCGAAATTGGCATAATAATCGGCTTTCGAAATTTTAATTGTGTAAAAAAGAAAATAGGCGATGGCCGCTAGGCCGTAAAAATACGGTAGAGTGTAGGCCGCAAAGCGGCAGGCGGTATGCTGCTTCCGTCATCTCTGTTCGCATTGCTTCTGTCGCAGGGGGTTTAGGGTTCTGTCTTCTTGTTGTTGTTGTTGCAAGGCGAGCTGCACGACGCCCTGGAGCTCTTCTTCTCTCTCGCCTCGTGTGCGCAACCTCTTGCATTGTTTGTGTGCGTCTGACAGAGCTTTCTTTGGTACAAATTTGAAGTCGCTTTGTGATTCTTTTCGTTGATTTGACAGACTTGGAATATGCTCCTCAGACACGCACGGCGATGGAGCTTGAGTTCTTCCCAGGACTCCTCCCTGCCTTCCAGTCTGCTGAGATTTTTCCAGGGACAATATTCTGGTGTTAGCAGGATGATCTCGAGCACTGTTGTATCATCGTTTGCGCAACCGGATGGAGGGGAAGGAAAGGTGGATCCAGAGGACGATCCGGATGGAAGACCTAAGAAAGGGAAACATGTTTTCATTTCAGATGCCGAGGTAAACAAAGACCGCTTTCACCCCTCAACTCCCTTTTTCGGAGATGAAATGGTGTGGGCAGCTATACAGGTGGACTTATCACAAGCATGCATGTTTCCACATTCTGGGAGTGATGGAAATTTTTAACTGCGATTATTTTGAGGTTGAATTTTGTGCAAACTTTGCAATCTGTTTCTTTGCTTGCAGATTGCGAGACCACCATTTATCTACAACTTTTCTGGTGTGGATCCTGATCATAAAGCAGCTCGCCTTTCGGATGCAGTCAAGGAGAAGATCTGGAGGGCATACAGAGACAATCCTGAAACTGTCACTGTGGATAGGCTGGCAAAGGAGTATCGGATCCGGAAACAGCGAGTGCAGGCTATTGTGTGGCTCAAGGACATAGAAAAGGAGGAAGAAGCTCAAGCAGGAAGTCCTTTGGATGATGAGATCGAACAAGGCTTTGAGAGGGTGCATGGGTGAGTATCAGTGCTTATGTAGCATTTCGTTTTGACCAATGCATGAATGTCAGGAGGATTAAATGCAATAAACTCTTCTAAATGTAGCTTTCTTTACTTTTGAGACCTGATTAGGGTTACAGATTGTACATCTGTACAGTACTGACTGTGCTTTAGTATTTCTGAAAAAACACAAGACAATTGCTGTTAGATCAGATTTTGACCTCAGAGTTTGCTCAGGAAGCCATAAATGCATTTTCATTTTGTGGATGGCATGTTGTCTTTTTCATGCTGGGATTACATGCTCTCTGATGTTAGATAGGAACAAGCAAACAGCTCCTCAATTAGGCCTTCTAAAACAAGAGTTTTGCTTTTGGTGTTGGTCCTCATGGTGGAGCAGAACATATGAAGCAGCTGACAATGAGCACCATGTCAAAATACGGCGCACAGGACCTATGTTGAAAAAATCACCGGAGGAAGAAGAGGAAAGTAGTTCATATTGGGATGAGATCTCAGCAAAGGAAGATAGCATGCTGTTGGATGAATTTGAGCGCCGAATGTCCTTCAACAAAAAGCAGGTAACATTACTGCACACTTTGCCAGTATTAAGGGGTTTTCCTATTTGTATTTTTGTCTGTCTATTAGTCCCAATATTGATTAATTAAAGGCTGGTGTTATTCTTCTAGATTGCTGGCATGTTTCAAACAGAGGTAAGAAGCCGGCGAAGGCCACCTGGTGGGTGGACTTATGTGATAGAGGAGTTGGGGGAGGAGGGCAAGCGAGGAAAGCGGGGTGGCAGACGCTTTGTTTCTGAGCCTGATGGTACACATCGTGGTTTGAATGATATTGAGAAAGAGTTTCTCAAGAGGGAGAGTGGAAGACCACGACGTCGATTAACTCCAAAGTAGGCATTTGTGGACAAGGGCAAAACAGAGAGGAACTCACCTTAGGTATTACAAAAGAGAAAGGATTTTGTGCTCACACAGTAATGTAAATGGGTGGCTCACACTCAAGTTCAGGCAGAGTTTCATTTGCAATATTGTCCAAATGACATCATTCCCAGTTTCTTGTGCAGAGGAGATTGGACATTCTTTATGGTCGAACTGTTGTTTGGCTTAAAGTACATCACCCAAGAGGTTCACAAAGAATTGCTGTTCTGGAGGGAACATTTGTTTAGATACGACTGTAAGATGTCTCAAGTGCGTTCAATGGGTTCCCACAATTTCAGTAAGTCATTTCTTATGCCCTCTTGTTGTGTTCTGAACTTTGTTTTGGCCTTAGATGACACACACTTTATGGTTGTCAATCTTTCTGCAGGGAATGAACATGGGGCTTAAAAACTATTCTTAGGCTAGTTATTGCTAGAGTAAGCTTTATCTATCCATAAATATTGAAGCAACAAGGGAGATAATAATTAGGTAATAAAGGAATTACAAGGGAAATAATGAGGCTTTTTCATCCCTCCATCAAATAACATGATCAAATTTAGGTGGTTTGTTCTAGTTTTTTCTCAATATTTCCTTTTTCTCTTAAACCTTAAAAAAGAGAGAGAGAGAAATGTCTAAATTAGAAGTGTTATTTGGTGAATTTGTTTCATTAAACAATAGCATGCTTCAAGCCACCATAGTTTGTTTCATTATAAATTTGAGAATGAAATCTATCTACGAATGAAGGTAGTTAATTGATTTGTTTGTTTTGCTTGTCATGTTGAAATTTCCAAAACCATGGCACTTCTTTTTGCACTCTTGGTATCATTGAAAAGCCTTGGATGATTGGGATTGCACCAATTTAGTTTCAAAATGTTTCAACCTACAATGGAAAAGTTATTGAATATATTGAACAATTTTTTTGAAAATTTATTTAAATTAAGAAAAAGGAAATTTGGAATTTGGGCATGTTCTTATTATTGTTGGAAAGACCTTAATGAGTAGGATTTAATGAAGGCAATCTGGAAAATTTTCAACCTAAGGTGCTAGAGATATTGAATTTTGAATAATTTTTGTCATTATAAAAAACTTATTATAAACTTGACTAAATTGCAAAAAACGGTTTTGGAAGGAAACATTAGTTAGGTAACCAATTCACACTTGGGCCAATGACACAAGTTAAATTAATTCCAATGATAGAAGAACAGATTATTTACATATCAAAGTGATATATATTTCCTTGCAATTGAAGGGCAAAATGATTAAAAATAAAATAAAATGACATGATGTTGACTTTGAACCGTATTACAAATATTGTTGTATATATATGATTGTAAATTTACGATCAATTTTGGTTTCAACGATAAGATTATTGAAATAATTATCACTTAAAAATAATTATTACTAGCTTTATAGCAAATGTTATAAAAAAATTCATTGAAATTTTCAACCTTTGTAACATAGAAATTGATCTAATTTTAATATGTAAATTGATTTTTACATTTTTATTTCACAATGTCTTTAAGTACCTAAAATAACTTAAAATTTTCTTTCCTTGGGTCAACACAAACATTATGTACCATAAATGTCCAAAATCTCAAACATTTGCAAGTTTCTTTGAATTGTGGTGATTAATTGATAGATGTTTTGATTTTTTTTTCTCTTTTTACATTTGTTAGGTCAAAAATATTTTTTAATTTCAAATTGAATTCATGTTTGTCACATGGTTGATTTATTTTACTCTTTTATGATAGGTATGCACTATACCTATGCACCTTTTTGTTTGATTTTCATCTTTGGCTTTTAGTTTTAAATGAAATCATGTTGACAAAGTGTTTCATATAAGCATCTCTTTTCAAACAAACACCTTTTAGTTTCATTTTTAAAAAAATCAATTTTGGATAAATACATCTTTTACTTGGATATACCCACATATAAATAACTATTTTAATAGATTTCCTACCTATTTGCCAAATATTTTCAGCTCCTTTTTAAACTTACATTACATTGTAAATAAAAATTTCAAACTTGCCTAGTTTTAATGCTACATAGTTGGTATATATATTTTGAAGTCCACCTTTACCAAAAGACCCAACAATCATTTTGATGTGAATGAAAAGAAAATACACCCGCAAATAATCTTGATCTTCAATATGCATTCCTACGTTTTATTGGGCACTTGGGTGTTGATGGATTTGTTTGAGGTATGTTAATCTAACTAATTATTTTATTTTATTTTTTTCAAAATTTTCTTCATTGTTTGCATTGATTACATTAAGGAAAACTCTTTGTTTTATATTTTTGGAACTTTTCAGGACCCTTCTATCGTTTGCCATTATAGGAATGATTTCAATATATATATATATATATATATATATATAATACAAATCAAGAGGGTGGATTTTGGGGTCAACGATTTTTTTTCTACAAAATTTGTCGTTTTTCTTATGGAATGTTTTGGGGGAAAAAGATTTTTGATTTCCAATGTAAATTTGACAGGTGAGACATCCTTGAAAGATACAACCATGGATGCACATTAGGTGAAACATGAAGGGACCTAAACTAAACCATCCTACAAACCTCTATAGTTTTTCAATTTGTTTAGGAATGTGCAATTGTAATAAAAAATAGTTGAATGTTATTTTTAAAACAACACAATATAGGTTATGGCCTAAGTATTAGGCTCCTTATTTGACCATATTAAAATCCCTCAATTGTGAACTTGAGGCATTACATCCATGATCGACAAAGGAGCCTTCTCACAATTCAAAAAGCCCCAACAATAAAATTTCAAATTTTCATAATTAATTGATAGAATGTTCAAAAAATTAACTTCAATTTGGGTTGAGTTTCAAATCATCTCGCTAGGAGACAAAAATGCTTGCCCCCAACAAGGGAGGTTGCATGCACCCTTGAGGGCTCAACCTTTTTTTTTCCATTTAGGGGGTTTATTGTTTGTTTTTGCGATTGGGGGAACTAGTAAATTTGGCCACTTCACCGAAGACACCTCTTGCTTCACACATTATTACACAAGCAAATTTGTGAAGTAAGTTTCACCATTTCATTGAAGCAAGATGCCACTCCATTGAAAACAACTCTTGCTTCACATTGTTACACAAACATATTCATGAAGTAAGTTTGGCCACTTCATTGAAACAAAATGCAGTCTCATCAAAGACACCTCTTGCTTCACTTTGTTACCCAAATAAATTCATGAAATAAGTTTGACCATTTCACTAAAAACACTTTTTATTAGGTGGATGCATGATAAGGTGGATCAATTTGGAAATAACACATCTTTTTTTGGGTTACCAAGGTGTGATTTTAATATTACATTGTTTTGTATATAATCAAATTATTAAATGAGACTAATTTGAAGATTACAAACTTCAAGTATGTACATACTGTAATTGATTGGTATGAAATTTTCAAAAAATTGTAAGAGGTATGAACTTTTGAAATTGAAAATCAAGATTTGTTATGATACTGGAATTAAATGAATGAATTTTGGTTTAATTCCACAATGGACCTCAAAACTCGTTAGGGATTTGATTTTAGGTAGAAAATATACCAATGAAAGCAAGATTGAAAGGTTTTGATTCATATTTAATGAAGTTTATTACTTATATAATAATGAAAAAGCTCAAATATTTTTCAATAGTCCATTTCATCTTGAAATTATAAATAAATAAAATTCAATTGAACTGAAATTTTGCAAACATGTTTTTAATCAATGAGCTCTACAAAGGTGAAGGACTTAATTTATTTATTTATTCTTAAAATTGATGCATTGTTGCTACTTTACTACAAAAAAACATTGGTGTCTTAAAAAAAAAAAAAAAATCTTTGATTAGTTTTTCAGGAAAATGGGTAACAATTAATGTATGTTATATTTAAGACAATTTTAGACCACAAGTTAGTTACCGAACATAACCATCATCTTTCATGACAATCCAGATGCCCTCTTTTCATCTATTTTTAGATAATGGTTATGAAATTTTCATCCAAGTAGGAACAAGTTGTGAAATCATTAGCTAATGAAAGCCAAGGGTGATACCTTGTGTTAACAAATAGGTTGCTAATGAAACAGAAGCAAAAGGTCATAGGTTATAACTAACAACTAGGGTAGACCAACTAGTGATTGAACACTTAAGTGCACAAGGCAGGCTAGATCCAAGGGGAGGGCTCTGTTGTTTTTGGTGTCCAAACAAAACTTAAACCCCTTCTCTTGGCACATCTGACGCACTAACAATCGTCAAAAACGAATTAAAAATGAAAAAGTTATGACCCCCCAAAATAAAAGGGGTCAAGAACTAAAAAAACAAACCACTAAACATTACAAAATTGGTTTTTTGTTTACTATTTATTGTTTACAATTTTACGTCCGTTTGGGACCAGAGAATCCATTAGATGAAAGATAGATCATGGAGGACAAATTGTCCTTTGGTACTAACAGCATGCCACAAACTTGGCCAAGGTGACCGTGTTCATAATCTGCATGAGCTCAGCAAGAGTGCTCATTTGGGGGAGGGGTAGGGTTGAACAAAAGCGTTCCCTAATTTTTTGTGTATTTGGACAGGCAAGGAACAAGTGCTCTTCATCCTCTACCTTCCCCAAGTCGCAACCTTGACAAAACTTCTCAACGTATGGCACACCCTTCCACGCACCTAACACTATTTCAAGCTGTGTGTTGCCACACTGAATTCAAGCCAGAACTTTCCGTAGCTAAACACAGATGATGTCACACAAGTAGCTTTCGCTCTCGTATGACATACCTTTGAAGCGTAAGTATCTTGTTTGTATGTTGGTCCCGATCTCACAGTTAGTAAAGAACTTTTCAATGAAAACCAGTTGCATATTATCCTTCACCCTTTTTACACTCAACATTGTGTGGGGAAAACTTGAAAGGGGTGGGGCCCCAACCTCTTGAGTTCCCACCCCTACGTTGTGTGCATTGCACTAAGGTACTTGGTTTTTCGCCCAACCTCTTACCCCTGCTAGACGGGTCGGATGTATGTGCATTGTTTTAGGAACCATTCCTAACGACGATTGAGTAGTCCCCACCTGGAGCGCACGGGTCGTTGCAAGTTGAGGCATCATTTCCAGTGGTGGTTGAACCGAAGGCAAAAAACCTGCCACCTTTTGGGGCTAATTCTGGAATAGCCATTTTTTCACTGATCCAACCCAACATTTCTTTCCCGTATCAAGCATAGCGAATTGGGCTTCCCATGCCTTTCCCAAGATGTAGTCTTTAATGATCGTGTTCACACAGTTATAGTACAATAACGTTTGTCCCCATGTAAAGTGTTCAAAGGGGAATTTGCCAAATTCTGCCAGCACGATGGACATGCTAGTTGTTTTTCGCACCCCAAGCAAGGACGTGAGGAACCCACGGTACATTACTTCAATAGCCTCTATTTTTTTGGAGTCCACCCAAACTTCACATGCATAGCTTGCTATGGAACGCACCAACGTGTTAAAGAGGTCACAACGTAGCTTAACATCCATAATACGTAGTTTCGCACAACGGTAGTTTAGTGCAAACAACAAGTGCCTACAAGTAGCTGCTAGATGTTCCATTACATTATCTAGGTTCGAGGTGGTCTCGAGTAGGATCCCTAGGTATAATCCACAAAACAGAAATAAAGTGGTTTCTTTTTTGCCTTGTTCTGTTTTATCAAAGTTCGCAATATGAAGAGTTGGTCAGTAGTATGGTAATCTTTGCGAAACCCAGCTTGACCCTTGGCACATAACCCATGTTGTTCAGCCCATTCACTCAACCTTTTATCAAGGATCATAGCGAACAACTTTGCTAGGATAGGCCCAACCATTATCCCCTTGTAGTTGTCAAATTCGGAGGCATCACCCCCTTTAAAAAGCGCATGGACCACCTTAGTGGAAAGGGATTATAGAAAGCCTTCCGCTAGAAAGCAGTTGAACGTTGTCAATAATGGCATGTGTAGTAACTCTCTTGCATCCAAAATGAACTCAACTTTCATACCATCCAAACCAACAACCTTGTTCCTTTGTAGTTTTTTCAACATTTGAAGTAACTCAACAAGTGTGATATTTGTGTTCAAGGTGTGGTTAGGTGGAGGTTTGGTCACCTAAATCGAGTGATCAGTTTGTAGCCGTATGGGTGGCAGAGATTGGCCAATTAACCCGCGAAAGCCTTCCAAAATCGTAGATGCATTGATCTTGTCCACAACGAGCGCCCTTGCCCGGTACTTTTTCTAGAACGAAAGCGCATCCACCTTGGCAAGCGCACACATATGTTGAGCTCTTGCAGTTTCCCAAAAAATTCTTTTCCTTTTTAATAAAATTTTAAGTTTATTTTCTTGATGTTTAGCGGCGTGCGAATCAAAGTTGGTTTTCAACCAGAACCTCAATTCACGTTTCACTATACGATAGTCAAGGTCAAACCAGGGTTTATGGCAGTGTCTTTTTCTACAGCTTCCTCCCGAAGGCTTGCTGCCAAAAGTAGATTTTGTTGCAACACTCACGCACTGCTACAATAGGTTAGTTAACCTGTTTGCCCCCAGATGTCTAATCAAGTTAGCAAACCACAAGTTTCTAAGACTCACTGTTAGGGCAAGCTGATACTCTTCAACTTTTGATTTATCATATTTGAACTTAAACAAGATTTTTTTGGTTACAATCATATGTTGTGGTTCAACAAAGCTACAATCGATGTTCAACCGTAGGCGCAACAACATGTGGTCAAAGTCTTTCCCCATCGCGTAGTAACGAGTGCCATCTATTATCACCTCGAGGTGTGTAGCAGCTTGCCAAACTGCAGGTGAGCCAATAATATAATCGATAGTGCTGTAACCCCCATTTGCTAAGCAAGTGAACTCCCCTGATTCATCATTAGGTGTCCGACCATTGAGGATGAGCAACCTAGCGTCACAACATAGGTCCAAGAGCTCACGGCCCTAGTCGCCAACACTAGTGTCACGGTTTTGTTGCTTACCCACAACACTTGGTTGCTTAGTCTCAACAAATTCAGGCACCTGTAACAATTCACAAAGGTCGCTAGTGTCAATGGTATCTGGTAGCGTTGTAGTATGCGCATTAAAATCCCTTCGCAATAGTACTATGCCCCTTAAAATTTGAATTTCAGCAATATCTGCTATCAGGTTTTGGAACAAGGATTCACTCTCATGTTTAGAGCTAATAGGGGCAGCGTACACCACGTAGACAAACAGGTCAGGGGCAGCACCCCTGTTGATCCGTATCCATAGATAATAATCATGGTTTCGTTCCTTCCATTGTGACAAGTTTGGGCTAAGGTGGCTACGAAAGTAAGCAGCCACCCCCCCACTATGTTTTATCGAGTTTGTTTTTCCCAGTTGCACAATGCGCGCTATTGCAAGTGAATCACACCCTTCAACATGTGGCAAATGCTAGCTTGGGAAGTGTCAAATTTTGGTTAATAAAACAAGGTCAGCACCCTGAAATAGCTCTAGTATTTGCACCCTTGTTTCTAGTTTATTTACACCACCCTCGTGCATGTTCCATAATACTACACATATGTCTCTCTGGTCCCCGTACCCTAGGAAGGCGGGCAAATCTAAATGTCGTTGACAAAGAGCTTGACTGCGCGTCAGAAGGCATGCTTGCCTACCACCTTGGCCTCCTTGAACAATGGCCACAACTTCGACTTGCGTGCCTGTTGTGTGGGTGTGAGGTCCTCGTCAGGCCCTTGCGCCCTCGCAGTGCGACCTAACATAGTGCGATTCTCAAACACTCAAAATATTCCTTGTATGTTGTTTTTTTGCTATTAGAGTTCAAAGATGATTTGTAGGTGACACTCCTATAGCACTTTAAATTGTTTAAAATAAAAATAAAATAAGAAAGTTATGAGGTTTGAAAGAAAGAAGGGTGCAAAGAGGATTTTTTTTTTTTTAAAACACGTTTTCTTAAGTTAGAAAGCTTATTTTTCTTGTTATTATTTTTTCATTGCTCATTTTCCTTTGCACTTAAAAGTTGATTTCTACAGCTTGAGGTAACACTCTCATAACATTTTAAATCACTCAAAATAAAGCACATATGATGAAGATATAAATAATGGTTCAGTCATAAGCATCCAATCGATGATGGGCCGGTCTACCCTAGTGAGAATCTCAATGCTTGATTCTTTAATCACAAAGCATCAAGATTCTCACAAGGGATGGATGTGGAGTATTTTTTAAAAAAAATTGGGTGTGTGTATGTGTGTGTGTGTGTGTTTTTTTTCCCAGTGTTGAAGTACATACTATTGGATCATGAGCCATATAAATTGCTGACGTGGTGGTACCCATGCACCTTGCCAAGTGGCAGGTCCATGCCACGCGGCTGCCAAAAGCACGTCATTACTAGCGCTCAAGCTGTTCAAGGAAGGCGCATTTTCCACGTGTCTATCTGAGATTGGTCAATCGGCGGGAAGCGCAAGCCGCTTGGGTCAGACCTTCGCTCGAGTCTGGACCTCGGCAGTTTTGGGACGGCGGGGGAGGAATTGCTGACGGAGATCGATCTGCAATTCTGGCGCAAGAATTTCACGCGTTTTTAGAAAGAAAAATTCAGCAGCAGCAGCAGCAGCGATCGCAAGCTGTGTGACAAATTTGGTGCGGAATTGATGCAGCAGGGGAGCTGACGGGAAGTGTGTACAGTTTAGAAACTTTTGTTGTTGTTGCAGAAGAGAGAGGAGGAGATGGTGAAGCTGGTGTCAGTGCGCAGGACGCGTTTGTATGGTCCGGCGGCGTGGAGGGATTGGTGGGAATATATAAACGCGTTCGTGTACCTAGTGGCCACGATCGTGCTGCTGGTCGGGTGCATACTGCTGCTACCCGGTCGCATTAGTGCTAAACTGGGGCTCATTCTGGTGCTGGTAGCGTTGGCGCTCCTTGTGATCGTCAACTTGCATGACCTAATCGCTCAGCTCGCGGGCTTCGACTTCCGCTTGCCTTCGCTCTCGCTGGATCCGCAGCTGGCGCTTATCGAGATTCTGGCCCCGTTGCTGCAGGTCCTTGGCTCCATCTTGTTCTTCATTGGGACCATCTTGCTTTTGGAGGTGAGGCTTCAAACACGGTCTTGGGTCCTTCACAAAAGGGGTGGTCCTGGGTCCTTCACACACATGATGTACGAGACAACTTTCTCATCAACTGGGACGCCTTTATTGTTGGAACACCCACCTTCCTGATCAATGTCTTTCACATCATGTGTCGCTGCACATGCATGCAGGTGGGTCGGGGAAAATATGATGAGAAGGAGGCGGAGAATTTGACAAACCACGCCTTCAGACTGATCATTGGAGGTTCAGGCTTGTGGATGTTTGGCTCAATTCTGAATGTATCCCAAGTGTATGAGAGAGTGGACATGAGGGTCCAATTTATGCAGAAGATGGTCTCTATTCCATTCCTTATGTCCAGCACTTTGTTTCTTGTGTGTGGAATCCTTGGTGCTGGAAACTTTCCTTACCCACCTGCAGTGATCAAAGCGCGGGTACTACCACTACTTCCATTCACATGCTTTTCACACTTAGAATGTTGTCATCCTTTGAATGTCTGATGCCAACCTTAGAATGTCTGATGAGCACAAATGTCTTCCAGTCTTCCAGTCTTTGATTTTGATTGCTCCTGAGTTGCAGTCATGTTGCAGCAACCACAATCAGAATATTAGGAGGAAGAGATTTCAATTGGCATAATTTGTTGTTGCAAGCAAGCCACTGACTCTTAGTTGTGGGTTGTACAATTTTGATACCTAGGCCACTGCAGTATGGATTGCTATAACAGCAAGCTCATTGCTGGTCTTGGCAGCAATCCTGAATACCATCCGAGTCATTGAATTGCACCAACTTGCTGCTGCTGGAGGACTTTTGGAGCCACTGAGAGGAGGTGCCCAAGAGAGGTTAGACCTTGAACGTGAGGAAGAAGAGACTTCAAGAGACAGACAGAAATACACTGCAAATGTTGAAGAGGGTTCTTCTTACAAAGCTGGTGTTGTTATGGCAGAATAAGGTGCAGAAAGGTACAAATTTTCTCCAAATCTGCACATCATAATTTCATCGCTGCTCGAGCAATCTGTGTACTTGAAGGCAAATACTTACCTTCCAAAAAGGCAGTGACAGCTTTAGTCACTGAACAATCTGTTGATGTACCTGTGAGGATTTGTCCTGTGTGACATTTGAAGTTTGAGGAGGGTTTGGCAGATCTCTGCAGCTCTTTAGTACACAAGAGTGAAGAGCAGTGAATTGACATGAGGTTTTTGCTGGCCCCATGAGAAGAAGACTGTGGTTGATTGCAAGTTGTTTCCTGCGTGTAATAGAGGGTGTAGTTCAGTTTGAAATTCGGCAGCTTGAATATACTGAGAGATTAGTGCTCATGAAGGATGCAAAAGGAGCTGCTGATTAAGGTTGTACCTGGCCATGGAAGTGTCACAGAATCTTTGTAAATTCCAACCTGCAATAATCGCAGGTGTGCTCTGTTATGAGTTTCTTTTCTGAGAAGATGTTACACAGATTGCCAATTCTTGTCCTTGCACAATTCATTTTGACTACTTCCAGTAGGATCACTGATGTAGAAGGTACTCACATATATCTTTGGTGGGCTGATGAATCCTTGAGTGTGAAAAATGTGGAATAGACAGGCGTCAACATTCTCCATGCATGGCTCATAAGTTTCTCAGAATTCTTGTATCCTCTACTATTAGTTCATATCAAGAAGGCAATAATGGCATTGTTGAAACAAACACCTTATTGCTGTGAGAACCTTTGCACGATGAAGCAAAAGAAAGGACCCATATACACATCAATTTGACACTTTTGTATTAGAAAGATCTATCTCAAGAGGAAGATTCTTGATGTCATACAATTCTTACTGCTCTCATAGCTGATATACCCAAGTTTCTCCATAAGCTTTCTGGATGAGATGAAATAAGCTTCTGCAAGAATAAATCATGACTGGCAGCAAGAAGAATCTGCCCAAGGAGAAAATGCTTCCAATTTTACTGAAAAAAATAAGAGACCACCTTCTTTACAAGCACAGCAAATTGATTCCTCACATCCTGAGATAAAGTTCTATACCCAATGCATTACCATGCCAAAGCAAGCATGGAAAGAACTGTAAACCCTGGTGAATGCTTTTCTATACTAATCTGAGATATGCTTGGAAGCTATAGGCCTCTATAATTGTTACCCATTCTGAATACATTGTAACCATAATAGAAGCATTGACCAACTCCTGAGAGCAACAATTGCTACTCCTTTGCTTTGTGAGATTTACCTGTCATGCCTTCAACAACCTGCCGCAAAAAACATCTGAGGAATAAGCGAGTAGATGCAATTTTCTATGTTATCAGCTGTGCTCCTGATACTTTGGGGATAGTACTACACAATATTCTAAACCTCCCAACCCAGTTATGTAAAAATCAAGGAGGTAGGCATTGTTCCTTCTAATGCTCAACATCTGCAACTAAACTCTTTTGTAAAACTAGTAGCAGAAGTTCTTTACAAAACAACTGCAAACACAGTTACAGAATCTCAAAGAAAAAAAGCAGCAGAGACACACAAGCAATTGTAAAACACAAAGTGTGCAAACAGCAATTGTTCAAACCTGTGACAGCTTGGGTGGAGGTATTTGCTCTGCAGTTGAAAAAGCATTCCTCAAAGGCGGAACAATCAGAGGTAGTCCAACTCCTACATCCCCCATGATCACACTCTTCATTAACCATGAGGACAGACAGTAAAAAGGCTGGGGTTGGTGCAGAGCACGAGAGATTCAAATCCACTAGGGTTCCAAGAAAACCCTAATTTTTAGAAGCAATTAGGGTTTCCTCCTCCTCCTGGTGCAAAGCCTCACTCCTTCCGTAAATCTTAGGATCCTTGGCTCTGTTTCTGTGTTCACACTTCACAACCTACATCGTAGAAATCACGGCATAGAACACAAACATACGAGAGTTCCAAGGCTCAATCGTCGAGAGAAACAGAGAGCAGCTTTCCTACTCCCACAGCAAGACAACCTAAGAAAACAAAATATTCCTAAAGAGCTCCATATGTTATCGTCGGAACTAATACCCCTTGTTTCAACACACACGTACACACAGGTTGTGCATGTGCAGATCTAAGCACAATGTTTGTGTTTAAGGTCGAAGTTTGAAGTTTCGGTTAAAGAGAAAAAACAGAGAGGGAGAAGGGGGAAAAACTAAGAAACGTACCAATGGCGGACAGAAGGACGCAGGCGGCGATGACAGGATCACGAGCGATGACATGCCGCAAAGTATCGGAGACACCCATTGCAATGACGACGACGAGAACGGCGACAACTGCAAATGCAACTTCAATCTGCTCCTCCGTCCGGCCCTTCTATTCTTCCCCGCTGCTCGCAACGAAAGTGAAGCTCGCCAAGAGCTCGACTTCGTAGGGAGAGAGAGTCCTTATGTTAAAGACCCTTGCAGAGTCCTTATGTTAAAGACCCTTGCAGTAACCCTTGCAGAGTCCTTATGTTAAAGACTCTTGCAGAGTCCTTATATTAAAGACCTTTGTGCCTTTAAAGTAGTCCTAATGCCCTCTAAGGTATTTCAAACATCTGGAAAGGGTCTTAAGATAAGATCCATCCGTCTTCGTCCGCAACTGGGTTTTGGGGTCTTTATTTCAGTAGGTAAGATTTGTTCCTACAGGGTTTTTTGGGGCCCTTAAATAAGGTACTTTTGTAAGATTTTCCCTACTCCACCTTGTATGGGGCCTCTCTTATTGTGATAATGTCCTTCCTCTAAAGGGCCTTACCACAATTAAAGCTCTTTTTTTTCTTTTTTTCCGCCCCCAAATTTGGGATACTTTGAGGGTAGCCATTGGGTAGGACCATTTGTAAAAACAAAAAGTGTGGGAGTGCATTTGTGAAGTGTATTTTCGGGGGTTTTTGTTGGCAATTGTCAATAGGAAGATGTAAGAAAAAGGTGGCGATTGTCTTTTGGAAGATTTAGCCAAATTTGACTATAAACCAAATATGAAACACAAATTTTAATCATCCTTCTATTTTTTTTGGCTACACATTGAAACCCAAATATAAAAATTCAATGATTTTTATTTTTATTTTATGTTCCATTTTATATGTGTTTTTTTATGCCCGTCCATCATTGTATCTTTTTAGTATGAGATATACATACTAGCCTAAACCCTAAATCCTTTGATTTTTCCCAATATGATATGTGAAGCTTGCACAACATTATTATTTTTTTGGAAGTTGAAGTAATTTGAAGTGATTGTTTACCAATTTTTAAAAAAAACCGTTGTTAGGGTTGAATGTGCAATTATGTCTTCAAGTAACCCTAAGATTTGGAAGATTTGGTGTGTCTATTTGGTGTGGCTATTGTGGTGCATTGATTAATCATCTCTTTTACATGATTGAAGAACTTAAAAGGATTGTGCTTTCTATTTTGCATTTTTTTATATTGTGATTTGTGCTTTTATGCAATCATCAATCCTCATGTCACATTGTTGTACATTTTATGGAATGGCAACACTTCATGTTGGGTGCTTTTCATGATGCATTGGCTTGTGTCATTTTTGTGAATTGCAACTAATGCATTATCAAATTGTATTGTATTGCAATTATTAGATTTTGCCAATGGTATTATGTTACAACTTGAATCAATTAATGTAGTTTTAAATTGCAATTTATTAAAATTTGGTTGATAGAACTTATTTGTAATTAATGTTCATTTATGGATAGTATTATTTTGTGCCAACTAAAATTGACAATGATAATTTTGCAACATGAAACACATTACATAAGTTCATTGCATAAATGATAACAGACATTTTGTTCCAATAATATAATTATATATGTTAATATTCCATGTTGGAAAATACAACTCATATGAACATTTATAATTATGGTCATTTCCAATGGTATGTACTTTATCTATATTTTTAAAATGTTAAACTAAAACTTAAAATTATCACTCATATATCTTATCTAATATCTATTGTTATATAATTTTAAAAGGTTTACCTTGTCTTTATTCAAAAGTTTGGTTATATTTTAATAGTTGCAAAATGTGAAATGATGCTTGCACATCGATATAATAATAACCTTATTGCAATGTGAAAAATAATTTATTGTCCATATTTTAAATCTATGTAGAAGTCTTCTACAACTATATCACAACTAACAAGCAATGTACATATAATTTACAACTATAATGCAACTAAAAAACAACATAATGTTATCACTAAGTTATCATTGAAGTGCATTATAAACAACACATCATAACAATACAATGATTAAATTATAGGCTTTATGTTTACAAACAACCATTTAAATTGAAAACAAAATGTCATAAACAAAATTGGAGTAGATTAGTTTTGAAATTTTCCACATGTAGGTTTGTAACTTTCACCTTTGTTGTTTTTGCATAAAACTCTATATTTGCACATGTAATTGAAAGCTACTTGTACATTAGTTGCAAAGGTCATTTAGTTGCATGGCAGTTTAGTCTTGGTAGACACAATTTTTCATTATTCAAGCTAAAAGATATTGAAGTTTATTATGGAGGATCTAAACATGTACAAAATAATGAGATTGGTAATACAATATATACCTTGGTTCAATCTCATTAAAATAATTGTTCAAATTCAAAATAAGATGTCATAAGAAAAATTAGAGTACATTGGTTTTGAATTTTTTCACATGTTATTCACATTTGTGGTCTTAACATAAAAGTCTATTGAACTTGGATGTTTTGGGACCTACACCATCAAGATTCACAATCAATATTTCATTTTAACTGTATAAACATTAACAACCTAACAACATATTATTCATATCCACAATAATAATGAATGATATTGTAAATGCACAAAACACCATATGTGTTGAATTTGAATTTTTTTTCCCATTACATTCAAAAATTAAAAGCTCTTATACTTTCACATAATCATCAAGAAGAAGACTTTGATGGTTTCAATCAGTTAATAAATAAATAAATAAATATGTTCAAACAAAGAATTGAACCAAAAAAAAGTCTTCACTTCATGTTATTTAAATGAGAATGATTTTTTAAATAAAAAACTTGAATATTTCATTCTTTGGATTAAAAGCCGAAATGCAAATGATTATTATATAATATGTTTCTTAATTGCCTCATAGAAAATTAACAAACTTAAAATTAAATAGAAGTGAACATCTCCTTATTCATCCTTTATATATTTTTTAACATTAAGTACAAGTGCATAATAATTATAAATTTAACTCACAAGACCTACAAAAACCTATAGACATATGTCACATGGCCTTGCACATCTTGTGCAAATTTGAAAATTGAAAATTGTATAGGTAGTTGAAATTTAGTTGTACAATAATTGCAATGGACATCTAATTGCATGGTAGTCGATAACTACTTGTAAAGAAGTCAAAAGTTCTAAATTCAATGGATGGTGGCAATGTATACATGCAGCATACAATGTATCAATGTCATATGCTAATTGCAAAGCAATTTGCCAAATGAATGATACATTTTTGTTAATTGTATGGCAGTTGCCATTTACAATTTTCATGCAGCTTGCCCCCAAAGTAAAATATGGTTTCAATCATATATATGGTGCATATTACATCCATATAAAGGTCCATCTTGTAACTAACATGCAACTACAATGGAATTTTATGAATTTTTACTTTGACATTTTATTTTTTGATTCATTATATTTTCATGGAATAGTTGTAACATAGTTGCACAATAGTTGTTGCAGACACATAATTAGAAGGCAATGAAGTTTTTTTGACACAAATTCTCATTGTGAAAATTTCAAATTTTGAATCTGAATATAATTAAACACCCAATTTGTAACATGTTTCATGGGAAGAAAAATTGGTAAAAGAATCAACCATATAAAATGTACATAATGCATATTGGACTTGGAATGTAATTGGAGGTGAATAATCCATGACAATAATAATATTTTTAGACTTTTTAAATAATCAATGTAACATAGGTTGTATGTTTAATGGTTTTAGATTGCTAACAATCTTTAAATGTTTCAATTTGTCATTTTGGACAATGTGACACATGTTATTTTATGCAAGAGTTTCACAAATGTGTACATTTATTTTAGATGATATCTTTTCACCTTAATTATTGTGGTCTGCAATTGTGCATAACCTTGGCAATTATGAATGAAATGTAGTCTTATAAAAATGTCTTCAATAATCAAAATTATATTTTATTAATCCACTTATATTCTTGTTGGATTGAGTGTAACAAGAATTTTATAATATCATTGTCATACCAAATTAAAAGTTTGTTACAAGTATATTAATTTCATTTGTAGCACCAATTTTCAAATAATTTATTTCACTGATTTTAAACAAAAATCATTAATACTTGCTCTATGCCATGTTGCATGTGATTGTATGTATTATTATTTACTTAAAAATAGATATGTTTACTACTCATTCATAATTTAATAAAATTAAAGTTGCAATTTTTGTTTACAACCTTTTTATGCATGAAAAATATTATTTTGTATTCATTCATTTGTTATTTTATTTTATTTTCAACAATTATGTGATCATTTTTATAAAAACATTGTTGGTAGTGTTTTATAACAAATATGTCAAGAAAACAAGGATTATTTTGGATCATTAACAATTTTCTTTTGAAATATTTAAATACATGATATGTATATTAATATGCAACATACCATATTTTGAATACTTCATGTCCTTTATATTGAGGTGTATTTAGTTCCACAAATTATATTCCTATTTGATTTATGAAGTTATAATCAAATTATCAAATTATAATTTGATAACTTGATTTGGAATATAAATTGATAATGTCCTAAATTGAATTTTAAAAAAATCTTATGATTAAAAAAAATGTTGTATCATATTATTATGTAAAGGTGCACATAAAAAAAATTCTATAAAAATTTCATTTTCAAGTTATTTCAAGTTTTTAAAAAAATCATTTAAGCAATGAAAAAAACTAGGATGTACATTTAATTAATTTTTTTTTTTGTAATTGTTAAATTCATTTCAAATTCATCTATTTATCTAAATATTTCCATAATGAATAAAAAATATTGATGTCGAAATTCATCCAAAAATTTCAACATCAACTTAAATAGTTACTTACCAACAAAGAAATTAAACAACGGTTACATCTTGGGGTGGTTCTCTATACTCTACTTGGACCCATTAGGTTGGATCTTTTAATTGAGATTTAAAAACAAGGCACCCAAGTAGTTTTTATTTTCAAATTGCAAATTTCAAAAAAGTGCCAAATCTTTTTTGAAAAACACATTTTGCATTTAAAGACATGTTTCCAAATCTTATTGAAAATTTCCTCAAAATAACAGAAATTTGCAACCAAAAAAAAAAAAACATCATTGATTTTCATGACAACACGACAAAATAAAAGCACTATTACTACTACAACCATGCATAACATCACTACATAGTAGTAGAAGCAACAAAGGAATGTTGTTGAGAACTTTGATTCCACAAGAATGCCACATGAGAGGGTGAGTATATGAAAAATGGAAGCTACAAACAAGAAGCAAAACAATACAAAGCAAAAAGAAGAAAGCAATGGAGAACAAACAAGAAGAAAAAAGAAATGTAAAACAAGCCCAAGAAAAGAAAAGCAAAGCACAATAGAGCAAAAGCCCTCGATGCAAGCATCCCCACAATTAATGGCATGCCCTTGGCTATCTATCACCTTGGGCTAGCCCTTTATTTTGATAATGTCCTCATCCTCAGGCTTTACCCTCCACATAAAACCAAGTTATGATCTTACATAGTCTCTAAATTTAGCAACCACAAATCAATCATTATCTCATTGTCATTTTCCTCTTAGAGAATATTTGGATTAATGTTATCAAGTTTACTTTGATTTATAGTTTTTTTTCTTGGCAATTACCTCATTTGTCATTTCCCTCTTAGAATACATGGATTAACGCACTCAATTGAGTTTAATTTGATTAATTAATAGTTTTGTTCAGAGAACTATGCAAAATATTGAAATTGTTGGAGACAACTAGATATTTTTATTAGAATTTTTATGTTGAAAATTTGTTGAAATATTTTTTTCAAAGAAAAAAGACAAAAAAGAAAAATTGTGTGTATGAAATTAGAGAATCTTTTGAAAATGTTTTATTTTTGACATGGAATATTCATAATTAATTATTCAACAAATAAGACAGGTGGTGAAGTTGCCCCTTTTAACTATGGTACCTAGTTTTCATTTGGTCCCACATTGTGTGAAGAATATTCACTAGGTGCTACTTTTTTAATATTAACCTTCTCGTACTAGGGTTTGCTAGGGTTTATGAGAACTAGGGTTTGCTAGGGTTTATGAGAAATTGAGAGGATCAATGGAAATAATGCTATTAAAGGATATTTTTTTCAATGTGCCAATGGGGTTGTTGGATTTGGTGATTTAAATTTTATTTATTTAGTTATCTTGAGTGAACTAACACTCAACCCCAACTTCCTTCTTTGTTCACACTCTCTTCAAAACACCAACTTCACTTTCCTTAAAGAGATTCCATGTTAATGAAAAACAAACTTCTTCTAACTTTTTAGGGTTCTTAACTTTTAGGATTCTTTCTTTCTTTGGTTCTTCTATGAAACCCTTTTTCTTGCCTTTCACTCTATTTGTCATTTTAAGTGCCACTTGTATGGTGGGGATAATTTGTGAAATTATAGATGTCCTAGACCTATTTATAACCCTTTCTTTCTCATGTTTCCAAGGCATTTTTTGCATGGCAAACTTTTTTCATGGTTTACCTTTGGGGGCAAAATACTTGGTTTGTTTTTTGTTATGTTCTTGCTTGCATATATGCTTTTAGCTTCCAATGCCTTTTAGTTTAAAAATTCATTCATCCAAAATTTTAGGCAAGGTGACACCAAGAAGGTTAGCCCTTGTTCTTACTCTTTTTGCTTTAATTTTAGCACAGTTTTTTTTGAATCCAAAAAAGTAAAGTTTAAGAAACAAATGAAATCATTTTGATTTCTTTTCTTTCTTCATCATCTTGGGATTTTTGTCCTTCGAATTATCCCACATCTTAAATTCATTCAAAATTTTAGGCAAGACGACAACAAGAGGGTGAGCCCTTGTTCTTGCTCTTTTTGCTTTAATGTTCACAAATATTTTTTGAATCCAAAAAGTGAATGAAAAAAAATTCAAATCATTTTATTTTATTTTAATTTATTTCCCCCTTAAGTTGGGATTAAATTGTCCTTAATTATCCCCCATTTAAGCATAAGATTTCAATATTTTGGCCTTAATGTTGGAGTTCATTTTGCATGCCATAATTAGTTTTGATTATTGATGTGAACAACAATGAAGTTTCTAGCATAATCCAAACTAAGTCAACATGCATTACCATATCAACATGTTGGATTTAAATCCATTTACGAGGTCACATTAATTCATGTTGAATAGTTTCTTTTGTTGATGCCCAACCAAGAATTGAACACATTATGTAAGAGATCATGAATTCATTTCCCAATTATGGCGATTGATGTTATAATGGCCACAAAGTATATATTTGATGGTTTTTTGTTCTTTCATTAGACTTATCTGTAAAGTCAGCCTGTCTTCATCCTCTCTTTCACACCTTATCCCCTGGGCTTTCACCCCATTCCCCTCTTACAGTGGTATCTGCAAAGTAAGGAAATTTTATTAAATCACAGTATGAAATGCTGAAATTCAGCATTAAATGCACGAGGTTCGAGAGTCATTATAGTGCAGGTAGGAGCAGTCAAAATATATATCATGCAGCAGTGTGGAGGCGCACAGGCAAAAGGAACGACGACACGACGAAGCTCAGTTGACCACCAAAATTGGTGGAAAAACTAGTTTGGGTCCAAATTATTTTGTTGTGCAGTATTTTCATTCTCAATTACGCGTTTGATGGCCTATTATGCCAAAACTGGTCGTTTTCGCCCCCGTAATCGAGTGACTTTACTGATAACTCTAATATTGTTTTTATTGAAAAACTGCCATTTGCGCATTCTTGGAGTGTAGGCATAGGAATAAAAGGGTTGTTGAATTTGAGGGCATAGTGCAAGTGACCATTTGAATTCATACATGATACGATGTTTCATTTGTTCATGATGTGATTCTTAAGGGCTGATTTGGGTGTACATTTAACCTTGTTTACAATTTTTGAAAAAAAATCAATTCATTGTGAAATAATTAAACAAATTAAAATAGATCACTATAGGTAATTGGATAATGGAAAACTTTGTGACATAGGCATATAATTGGATCCAATGTTGGCCGATTTGTTATAATAGACAAAATCATGGTTGCTATTTAATGGAAATTTGTGTATTAATACATGCCTAGAGGTCCATTTAAGTGAGGCATTAGAATGTGACCTTAGTCAATTCTAACGCAAGGAACATCTACAACAACAAATGAACTTTTACAAATGTTTAATTAGATAAGTTGAATCACTTCGGTGAAGAAATCTCCCAAAGGTTACCAACGGTTGCGACAAATTGAAATAAAATGTATCTAGTGTTTCTTTTCAAGTTTCTACATCGTCCATGTCATGACTTGGATATCCAAGAAGTTGTTTGCATGGCAACAAAAAGTCGTAAATATTTGTACAAAAAATGTTATACATAAAAAAGTTGTGAAATGTTAAAGAGTCCAAACAAGGTAAAGTAAAAAATAAAATAAAATGAGTGTCTTTAGTTTTATTTTTCATCGTGCATATAAATCCAAAAAAATAGGTTTTAACAAATAAAGTATGTTTTTTTTCAAAATTAAAAAAAAACCCTTGTGGATATAAATCCAAAAAAATAGGTTTTAACAAATAAAGTGTGTTTTTTTCGAAATTAAAAAAAAAAACCTTTAAGAATATGTATGATCGTTATATCCCAGATAGCAAAACAAAAATGAGTTTTAAAAATAAATTTAAAATATCTTTGTTTATTAAAAAAAATCATAATTGGGAATACTTTTGATCTACTTTCAAAACTTCATGTTGTCAACAAATTTTTGGCTTTTTCAAATTATTTAAATTGATTTATGAAATTCCATGTCAATTGGGATTTTCATGTGTCATGATTATTATCATTTATCAAATTTCCATTTTCCTTATAAACATTTCAAAATATATTTTTTTGTCATGAAAACTTTATTTCATGTTTGTAATCCAACTAAAAACTATTCATGGTTTAAAACTAATTGATTATTTAATTCGATGTTCTTTTTTAATAGCATATCATTTGGTATTTAACCCCTAAGAGTTTAGAGGGACGATTATGGCTATTTCAAATAAGACTCCACATCCTCAAATTTCACCCAATGGCAATAATTTAACATAATTAACACCCAAGTGAAGATTATGAACACATACAAATAAAATGAAAATAGAAAATCCAATATATATATATATATGGAGATATTTCAAGAAAAAATATAGTCAATATTTATTATGCACATCAAATTGGAATTGGAAATGAATTTTGGAACCCGAACTAGGGTATTCACAAAGTGCCCTTCCTTGAGGTGGGCTTAAGTACGAGAGGCCTTCCCACTCGTACAAAGGGAAATTACATTTTCATAATTTCCTCTATACATACATATGGGAGGGCATGTCCACCCTCATGTCCAAAGTGTAAAATTCCTTGTGCCTTGGGGGAGTCCAAGGTCCAAAGGATAAATGCCCATCTCCTAGAGCTTTTACCCTACACACAAAACTCTACTAAAAAAAACCCAAATAATTAAAAATAATAATTACTAGATGAAATACTAATATGTCATTGTGCCAAAATTGAATAAATTTTTTTGTTCATTTAACAATGTGCTATTTATGGTTTGTTACAAAAGAAGGTTTTTTCTAACAACATTCTTTTATTAAAAAAAAATGGAAGAATTGAAGGATCAAGTAATTTTTGGCATGAAATTTATAAAATTTATGTTAATTTTGTAGGCTAGAGAGAGTTTCATGGAACACTTTGAGTTAACACAACACATGGTGAAAATGTGGGACCAAATGGAGAAAAATTAAAATTAAAATTTAAAAAATTAAAAAAAATCAAAATTAAAAATTCATTCATTCCATAGTTTCTCCCTGACACAAGGCAAGCCAACAAAAAAATAATAATATTTTTTTAAAAGAAAAAAAGAAAGAAAACCAGAGTCCAACCTGAGTTAGGTACTAACTAGGTAAGACATTCATGGGTTCATTTACAAGTGTCTTAATGAGCCTGCCAGGGGGCATTGCCAGTGTACTGGGGTCCTGGAAAGGACACTCTTATGTACCAAACAAGGAGCACGGTTTAGTACATTTATATATAATAATTTATAATTTCAAAATGATGAACACATTATAGATATACTAGGTACCAACTATACCCTATTTTTTGTAATTTTTATTTTTCACAATTTTTATTTTAAAAATTCCCAAAATTTGCCAATTTTTAGTTGAAAAAAAAAAATTTTTAACAAAAAATTGTGTCCCTAATCTCCCCCAATTTCCCCAAAAAAAATTATCAAAGTTTTTTTCTTGAAAATCCACCACCAAAAAGAATAAGAAGGAGGAGGAGGAGGAAGGTTTAGGGTTTAGGGTTTATTTGTGAATTATTGATTTGTTGTGGTGAAGAAGGGTTTAGGGTTTAGGGTTTATTCATGAATTATTAATTTGTTGTTGTGATGAAGGGTTTAGGGTTTATTCATGAATTATTAATTTGTTGTTGTGATGAAGGGTTTAGGG
>Ga0116231_10000153_pt1 | contig 92246 bp, 65 predicted proteins | sample S1TSphgellanicum_2_FD_89695 | JGI IMG/M metagenome (GOLD analysis project Ga0116231, IMG submission 89695) | Host-associated microbial communities from peat moss isolated from Minnesota, USA - S1T2_Fd - Sphagnum magellanicum MG | ecosystem: Host-associated > Plants > Peat moss > Unclassified...
CCCTGTGTAACTTCCCAGCTCACCACTATATTTACCCCTGAAAAACATCATTCCACCCGTCCAATTCCCGATCCAACGCTCCTAACTCACTTTATCACATCTTTATTCCTCTTGCCCCCCAGGGTAACTTAAAGTAAGATAAAGATAAAGACGGACGGACGGACGGACTAAGTGAATTAATATATATATGATTGGGTAAGCATCATAGATAGGTACATAGGAAGGGAATGTAAGGGGGTTACTATCTTAGTGTAGGTAGAGGTAATTAGGAAAGGCACTTGGCGGTTAGAGGTAGATACGTGTGGATAGTTGGTACTTGGTACACAGCTAACCATGATGGTTAGCTATGGTCAAGGAATACAATGAAAAAAGAGTTTCCCGTTTACACATCATCCATTTGGGCATGGTGTGCTGCGGGGTGCTGGTTCACTCTGGGCCCGCACATGGCAACTTGTCACAGAGAATGTAGAATCTGAAAATTGTTCAACAACCTCGCATGACAATTAATAAATTACCTGAGTACTCAAGTTGAAGGGTGGGTGGGGTCCATGAGCATTGAAATCCTTCAAGGCTTAAGCATTAGCTAAGGTACCACGTAGGCTTGTTAACTCTCTCTACAACAACCCACTCCCTACCCCCTCCTTCTTAATTCTTTGAAGCTCAAATACACTGGCAACTTGGCAAACTTGGGTTGCCATTATATTGTTCAAAATGTGTGGGCCCTTAGTGCATTTAGTGAGGTTATGATTGCATTGGTAGCTAGCACACGTACAGCAAAGCTTTTCTGCTAAAGTTATGTTTCCGGTAAATTTCTTAAAAAATATTAATAAAAGCACTTGTTTTTAATTTTAGTATTTTCATTCTTTTTGGGGCCTAACGGACCAAACCCTTGTGAAGCAACAAGGGAAGGAGGAAACAAGGAAACCAAACCCCATAAAGAATAGAAAAAGAAGCAACTTCATTGAAGGGAGCAAAGTTGAGGGGAAAACCTGGAACTTTCATCAAGGGAGAAAATCAACAAGTACACTACATTTCATTTTTATTTTTTAATTAATGAAAAAGTTGCACTTAGTAATTGGAATTTGGGTACCAAGGCTTTTTTCTTGTAGAAATGTGGCCGCACCTTAGAATGCAAAGTATTATGTTTAGAATTGGCATTCGTTTATGGCTCTTCAAAGGCATTACTAATTTATTATTACTCAGAAAGTAGACTCTTTTTGTGATGCCAAAAATCCTTACTTTCAAATTGATAATTTGTAGACACAAGTCTATGCCTGTCAATGGTATGCCAATGTTGTTTGGTTTTGGTTTTCAGCCAGTTCTGATTTGGATTCACAGGCCAACTACTAATTATCTGGACCGTTGGTTTTAAATTCTGGAAAAATAATTCCAGAACTGCAGCTTGCCTCAGAACTTAAACTACAATCGAAATTTCGCTAAATGGAAATTAGCCTTGAAACCCAATTTACGATTCTTCAGTTTTTGCAGATTTTTTTTTGGGACTGGGGGTAGACATGTTTGTTAGCTTGAGAAAAAGTTTCAGGTATCCAGTTTTTTGAATAATAAATTTGGGAGGTCGGCTGGCAGGAGTGGGCATTGCATTAGGCATGTAGTTGTATTTTGGGAACTTGTCTCAAGTGCATAAATTTGAAGGTGGGGAGGGTTTAGGCATGTAGTTGGTATAGGTGGTCATTTTTATTGGTTTCATAATATTAATAATTGAAAATTTTCAATTTTGAGTTATGCATCAGTAGATCGAACCAGATCCAGTTGGAAACTAGACCCACTTAATCTTTCTTTTTTATTAGAACTGAGAACCAAGAAATGTAAAGAATCAGGTCCAAAACTCCACCAGAGGTTCTATTAAAAAAATTTAAATCCTTGAACCAGAACTGGAGGTTCTTTCAAAATTTTAAATAAATTAGAATTGAGATCAGAGGTTCTCTTCAAAGTAAGAACCAGACAGCACTGGTGTCAACTTTTGAACATATGAGTCTGGTCTTAGTCCTTAGTATTGGGTCCAAGTATGATTTTTGTCTGATACAAGGCTGGTATTACCTCAGGTCCCGACTACCTACCAAACTACCAACACTAGTGCAAGGCTAATATTGCTTCAAGTGATACCAGCACAGTACAGTCCTTGATACCAGTGTCATACCAAGTGAAGGTCTATATACCAATGTATGGGGATGCACTGTCCATCAAATTTGAGTCTTCCAACACTAGTCTTTATCGCAAAGTCCATTCTAAGGTTGAGGAGGTATATCAATTGAGCCCTGATACATAGACTAGTATTGATCTTGTATTTATCATCATGCTCTTTGTGATTTTGCATGTGTTGTTCAAGGCATTAGTGCTACTTCGTGTTGTTGTTTGGCTTGCATCAACAAGCTTTGCACTTACAAGGTATGACTTGCAACTTTTATTACTTTATTTTGTTTTGTGCTTTTTTTGTATGTTTCATGTTTATGTGTGTAAATGATGTTTTGTTTGTTTGTTGTGGTTTGTTTTTCCAAGCCCACATTGTAAGTTGTCAATTTATGGTTGGAAAAAAATTTAAATGGAATGGTTTTTTTGACTTTTGACTTTTAAGAAAATTTTATTAAAAAACATTTTAAGCACTTTACACTTTCATATTTTCATAGTTAGAATTTTTCATTATGCATCAAGTGAAATGTGAATCATGCATCAAGCTTGTAAATGTTTGTAATGCTTAGATAGTGGGCTTTATTTATATTTCATAAATTATAAGAAATTAAAAATATAAACATAAACTACAAAACTAGAAAGCATGTAATTATTTGGTTTTTTGAACCCTAATCCATTAACACACCCTAAATTACTAGAACCAAGACCCGTAGATGAAGGATGTGATAATTTTATGGATGAAAATGAAATTTCAATGAAGGAGAGAAGCGCTAGTAAAGTTTTGGGAAAAAATAGTTAATTCCTTAAGATTAAAATGACTATGGTGGCTATAGTTGTGTCAAGTGAGTTGCAATGGATGTCTAGTTGTTGTGGACATGACATGGAAAGTAATTGGATCTAAATTGTTTCGAACAATAACTATCCAATTAGAATCCACATGGCATGAGGGAGGTGACTAACTAACTAGCGGCAAGGGTATTTTGATGATGCAAGGCATTTAAAACAAGATTATTGGCATTTGAAGTGGTTGAATTTATTCATGTAGCATGACATGAAACAATTTTTGGAGTTGCATATACAACTGTGGACATTTTCACATCAACAATTATGTAACCACTATTGTTGTCATTCACAATAATTTTAATCATTCATGTGATTGGATTAATGATATGATGTCCATGTCAACATATCCATCTTAACATTTTGTAGTTGTTATTGTGGTCATTTAAAATAATCTAATCATGTATACAATTGAAGTAATGACTTGGTGACCTTGTCATAAACATATTCACATTGATATTTTTGTAATTGTTCTTATAGTCATTCACAATAATTTTAATCATTCATACAATTGCACTAGTGACATGGTATTAATTGTATGTACAAATACAACTTATTTGTACTTATGAACATGTTTAGTGTATATGTAATTGTTTAATTTAGTTTAGATGTTCATACATCTTCCATGTATGTTGCAATGGTGTACATTTGTAAAGATATAATTATTTTTATTGATAGACAAAATATACACCACTAAAAAAACACTTACCTGAGAACTTCATTATTTCTTATCCATGGATGTTTAAACTAAACACAATGTATAAATTTAGATTGAAAAGATAACAAAACAACTTTCACTAAAAAACATCTTGTCCATTCCAACCTTATGGCTATAATTATTAATGCAAGTAATGTCCAATTCTACTTTTGTGACTACAAGTAGATTTGTCCTATATGTCATTTTAGTCTTAAATATATGCAATTGGATATGTGATTATAATAGTTGGATATGCAATTATGTTAATTAGACATACAATCACAATTAAGAAATAACCATAATTGAGTCAAAAATGCAATTTTTTTATAACTACACTATGTTCGGATGGAAAAATAAAAGAGAAATCTATAGTTATCATCCATTTTTTAATGCACCAATTGATGGATGAAAACCAAATTGATTTTGCAATTAATTATAGCTGTTTTTGCAACTATTATAATAATTTTGCCACTTGTACATTGATGATTAGTTTGTATGCATATGTCAATCTTAATATACTATTACAATTAATTTATGATAACCTCTAGAAAACATGGTTTTTTAAACCATTCAAGTTAACTAATTGGTCTTTTTTTACTAATGGACATGTCCATTTTGATTAAAGGCTTGAAGCATGTATTTTTTGACTAATCAACTTGATTAAGGTGACTTATTTGACCAATACATCTAATCAAATTAGACAACCCTAGTCAAAATGGCCAATGGGTTTTAATCAAATGGGGCATCAAGTCAAATTGAACATAAGAAATTGACATCATTAATCAAAATGAACAATGTTCTCTATCAAATGGGACATCTTATGCCTATTACATACCTACTTTCTACTTCCCACTTACAGTTTTACAACCTACCTACCCATCCACCCACCCACCTACCTAGATATAATACCTACCTACTACCCACCCACCTACATATATACTACCTACTTACCTACCTACTTACCTACTTATCCACCCACCTATAACCTACCTAGATGTATTACCTACCTACCCACCTAGATGTATTACCTACCTATTTATCCACCCACCTATAACCTACGTAAATGTATTATCTACTTACCCACCTAGATGTATTACCTACCTACTTATCCACCCACCCACTTACTTGGATGTACTACCTACCTACCTTCCCACACAACTACTTGCATACATGTACTACATACCTACATACCCACCCACCTACCTACCTACATACTACCCACCCACCCACCTATTTCCTACAACCTACCTACCTTCATACCTCATAATCTTGTAATGAAGTGTCAAAATAAACATGTGAAATAAAAAATTGACAAAAGTTGGACACCTTTTAATGGTGTGCTTCATTGGTTAAGGACTTGATTTATCATTGGGGAGGTCAAAAGGTTCAATTCCTGACATTATAACCTATGTACATGTTTAAAGGGCTAAGATAGGTAAGGTAGGTTAAGTAGGATATATTAGGTTAGGTTAAAGTAGGCCAAGTAAGATAAGGTAAGGTAGGGTACCACCTACCTACTTGCCTTTTGACAACCTACTTGCCTACCACAAATTTTTTTATTTGGGCAAAAATTTGACCAATCAAAATTACCAATCAAATGGTCCAGTCACAATGGACATGTCAAAATTGACTTGTCCAAAATGATAGAGTAGTTTTTTTTATGCCTATTCAAATTGGGTAATTTTAAACTAAATTTGGCAATAAAAAAATACCATGTTTTCTAATATTGTAAACTTGTGTGTAAGCACTTTATTGACATAATTAGTAGTACATTCAATTTATATATTATTATCCAAGGTTAAATTCATGTTGATCCTAATGTTTGGACAAGTATAAATTTTGATAAATGACATGTAATATTTGAGCCAAAAGCCTCTACCAAACGAAAAGGTTATTCAAAGTCAATGAAAATGTAAGAAAGCCATAAAAGGCATATCCACAACCCACTCACAAAATAGACTAAAAATCAAAAATCCTAGCACATACCAAACCAAAGGTTCATTCAAAGTCAATGAGAATGTAAGAATTTTATAATTTAAACATATCCATAATTCATTCCCAAAATAGATTAGAAAGCCTCCTGCATACCAAACCAAAAGGTCATTCAAATTGAATGAACCTATGGAGAAAGACATATCCACAACTCATCCCAAAACAAACTAGAAAGGTTAACACATACTAGTGAGAAAATGACTACATGATCAATGTCATTGAATTAGAAAGGAAGTTCAAAAATTGCATTGCTTACTAAATTACAAGCATAAACTACATCATTATGTCCACCATCCATTAAGCTACCACATAGGGCCTAAGTAGTTTAAAATGTTTCTTTTCCAAATTCAATTCAATTGCACCTACCAATGTTCTATTGCCATCAAAACCTAGAAACTCCAATGGAGCTTCAAACCTAGACACAACTCCACATGTCAATGCAATTATCATATGTTGTCAACTTATAGGCTTTATATGAAGAACAACCTTCCACATGGTGTTTCAAGCTCATTCCAAAAAAATCATGTTGAAGTTGTGAAGGGAAAACAAACTATTCATCAAATTCATACGACATGTGTTGAAAATCTACAAATAAAAAATTGGCATCATCTATTTTGTTTATAAATGGGGTTTCTTTTATTATCAGTCCCATTTTTCACCCGATGGCAACAAAATATCGATCATTATAGGTGAAGACACGGGACCATGTAACTTGGTACCAAAATCTACTTCAAGGTCCCAACATACTAAATCATGTTGAGCACATCATCTACATTCCCTTGGGTCTATTGAAAGATAGATGCAACCCCACAATCATATGTAGATAACAAACTAGTTTATTCATTATAAACATAGAATTGGTTTCCATGTGCTTTCATTTTCTTGTACATACTTCAATGTTGTGAAACTTGGGGAAATTGAAAGTAAAACAAGATCTTCATCACTAGGTGAAACACTTGCACCTTATTGAGTTCGAATAACTCCTTAACCCACTTGGTCATATCATCAATCTTTGTAAGGTGTGGTGAAAATATGATAGGTTGGTGGCATGTAATAAGGTCCAATAGCCATGCATATTCAAATTTGGCTCTCCCATCATCCATGTGTACCTTCTTGTCCTTGTATTTCTTACAACAACCATAAGAACATACACATGAAATGGGGGCCAATGAATTAATGCCTTATGTCCATTGATTTATGGCAACTGTATAATGTAAGAACATGAACATGGTTTTTTGGTTTTAGGGATTTAACAAGTAAAGATGACACAACACAATGCTTAATGACTTGAACAAGGAGACCTATTAGTAGATACCATTGTAAGGTTCAACATTCAACTACAAATAATGTACAACCTAAGAAAAATTCAAATCTATTTTTCACTTTAGATTTTAACAAGAACAAAACCAAGGTTGTCAAAATAAACATGATGCAACCATTCTGCATCATATCAGCATCCATCTTGACATGTCAATCACATTGATCAAAACTAACATAGAAAAAAAGAAATTACCCCTAAACTGCCCCCATTACAATTGGCAACCGAAAACAACTTTCAATTGCTACAAGATTGGCAATTGAAAAAATTTGGTCACCAATCCTACAACAACCAAAAGAATTTGGTCATTAACCTTATGGCAATCAATTTTTTTCAATCACCAATTGTGTGATGACCGAAATTCGGTTGCCAATTATGCGATGATTAGAATTTGATCTTTATCTTGTGGCAACAAAATGTTTTCAATTGCCATTCATGTGGCAATAGAAAACTTTTGGTTGACAATCCTGCAATGGCTGAAAGTTCTTCATCACCACATGAATGACAATCGAAAACATTTTTTTGCCAATCATGTGGCAACCAAATGTTTTTGGTCACCATATGTATGGTAATTGAAAACTTTCATTTTGGATCTCGGTCATTCGAATGATGGTGGATTGATCTCCACCATTGATTTGGCAATGAAATTTGGTGCTACTTGGTAATAAAAAACAAACCTTTTGCAATATAAACTCATTTTCTCCTTTGAGGTGTGTGGGTCATATGTTGTTTAACAACAACCATTGCCATATACTTTGGGAGGGAGGGGTGAAATCTTTATGGGTGTTTGAATTTCATATTGTCCTAAAACCATAAGGTGCCAAAAGTTACATTTAAAAATGAAAGCATCTAATTGGCCAAATTTTCGTGTGTTTCTTTCACTTGTTTGACTGTCAAAATACACATCGCATGTAGATTCAAAAATAAACATCTTTGCTATATAGTAATTTTTCTTCTACTTTTGTCAAGATCTATGTCAATGCACATGCTTGAGTATGTGTGTGTTGTTAAAATTCAATCTAAACTTACACTATCATCACCTATGACGCACTCCCAAGCCCCTTGTTGAACCCACTTGAGAGTCCAACTACGTAGAGTTGCGGAAAGTTGGGACTTGAAGGTCGCTCCCGACTTCAGGGTCGCTCCCGACTTCCAGCACTAAAAGGGGGGTAGAAGGGTGTGTTAGAAGTCCCGGGATTAGACTAGGAAGAAGGACTAGATTATCAAGCTCGAATTTGCATCCAAAACCAACCATAAGAGGGTTAGTTAGCATTCGGGAAGACCCTTGGGTGTTGGGACAAGCCATGGGCACTTTAACACACAAGACTCACCACGGCCCGGACTCGGGGGAAGCCACCACCTTCCCCCATATAGTATTTTCTGCGTCTCACTGCGGAGGCTACATCCAAATGGCTCTTTTTCCCAGGACTCCCAAGTTGGAGTCCCGAAACTGTCCCGGGTTGGAGTCCCGGGACTTTGGACGCTCATGGCTCCTCGCCCCGAACTTGGATCGGGACGAGGTCTAAACCAAAGTTGTAGCTCTCGTCAAGAGCTTTCCAAGGCCATGTCGCACTTCTTCAGGCGACGTCGAAAAGAGGTCGATTCCCAACTTTTAGTGGTCGGGAGTCAAACTGGTATTTTGACTCCCGGCCCTTCTTTTGCCCATAACTTGGGCTGCATATGTCCAAATGGCCCATGCGAGGCCATTTTGGGCATCTACTCTTGAAGACCTTTTCATTGATATAAAGAACGCATCAATGCAAAGAGATTTGACCCCTCAAATCGTCTTCTAAGTTTTCAGGAGTCCCGGAGGACTCCAAGTCTTCCACTTTCGGGAGTGTGAGTTGCATTCTCACACTTAGCCCCAAAGTGGGGTTGCGACAACGTACATCTGAATTGTCTTACAAGTGTATGCATCAAAGTTATAAACTTTGAATAGTACAATGGTAAATTTTGTAAATATTATGTTTGAAGGTTTTTTTAATCATATTGAGTTGGGGTTTTTATAAGACCAAATTATGATTTGGTTTTTTTGTTTTCTCATTACAAGGATTATTAACCACAATCAATGCTTGTGATTAATGCACATACTAGTGGGTTGCAACCATGGCCAGGATTAGAATTCCATGGCCTTCTACGATGAAAAATGGTTTGCTACAAATCAAAAACTGCAAAATACAAGGTGGGATGTGATAACAGTTTCAAAAAAAAAAGTTACAATCAAAGATATCAAATCATTCTTTGGTCTTTAAATAAAAAAATTTAGAATTGAAATATCAATATTTCAGACTCAAATAAAGATATTCAAAATTGAAATGTCCATTTTTGGATTCAATTAATAATTTTCTGAATTGAAATATTAATTTATAGAATTGAAAATAATAATTTAGAATTCAAATATCAAATTCTAGATCAAACAAGCTTTTTGAATCTAAATTAAAAAAATTCAAATTCAAATAATGTTTTAAGGAATTGAAATAACAATTTTCAAATTGAAATACCAAGTTTCAAATTCCAATAATTAAAAAAAGAATTCCAATAACAATTTTTAGAATAAAATAACAAATTTAGATTCAATTTTTTTAATTTAATAATTTTTAAATGAATTCCAATAGTAATTTTCAGAATTGAAACATCAATTTGAATTTTTAAATATAATTTTCATAATTGGAATTATAATTTTAGACTCAAAAATATATTTTTGAATACAACTAACATTTTTAAGAATTCATATTTAAAACTTCAAAGTCAAATAACAATTTTTGGAATTCAAATAACAATTCTTAAATTCAAAGTATAATTTTCAGAATTGAAATATATATTTTCATATTTTAATAATAAATTTCAGAGTTCAAATAGTAGTTTTTAGATTCATTATATGAACAATATACATATATATGCAGAATTAATATACACACAAATATATAATTATGATATATGTAACATATCATAAATATAATTTTAATACATACATAAAAATACACCCCTATGTCATTGTACTTTTAGGATGTGACTAATTTGGTGACTATTGTGACTAATGGGACCTTTCTTATGCCATTACCTTCCCAACTTGTTGAATGTAATGAAATAGGTTTTAATGAATGTTTTAAGAGAGCGATGCATGTATTGTGGGTTGGGTTTTTCACCTATTTGGGTAGGAAAGCTTGCTTTTTGCAAGCATTTGTATCACTATTGTGCACGCTTATTCACTTTAGCACTTTGTCAAAGTGCATTCACTTGAACTACAATGAAAAGATGTGTGACTCTTGGTGGAGTTGTGTTAGGATCACAAAGCCTGAAACGATCATGGTTGTAGAGCCATCAATGTTGAAAACCTCAAGGCCGGAACTTCCCAATCATTTCATTATATCTCCCAAAGGTAAGTTTCATTTTTTTCCCTCTTGAAATCGACTTGATTTTATTTTTTCATTTTGCATATTTTCTTGATAAGGTTGTGTATACTATTTTACCAAAGTCCACAAAAGCATGTTTTTCAAGATTGTTTCATGATTTTTTGTAATCAATATAAAATGCATTGCATTTTGATGGAAGTTAAGGTTTGAGTTTGATTTTTGAATGCATATAAGTTTAGTGCACTTCGAAAAATGAGGTTCATGTGTGCATAGGGTTAGTAAAAGTTCCACATTTTTAGTTCATGGCTGCACAAGAATCATTTTTCTCCACAAAGGTACTTACTATGTGTACATTAGTCCCTTAAGTTCCATTGAAACATTTTAGGGTTTTGCACAAGTCTATTGAACTCCATAATAATAGATTATATGTGCATAAGAGTTAGTAATTGAGCAACATAGTTATATTAAGGTTCCACATGAATCCATGAAGCTCCATAGAAGTAGTTGCTCATATTTATTCAATCCATTAAACAACATGTTTTGAATGCAATTTCATTGAGATCCACACATTTAGTTTAAGGTTCCACATGAACATGTTAGTGTGCATATGCTTCCATTGAGCTCCGTGTGTGTGTTTAACGAAGTCCAAATGTGAAGTTCCACAAATTTAGTTTAGGGTTCCACAAAAATATGTAAACTTGTGTTTCAATCCATTTAGCTCTAATGGTGTGCTTGTAAGTCCATTGAACTCCACAATTCATGTGTTAATGATTTTGCAATAGTCTAAAAAAGTTTGTAACAATATTTGATAGTCCAAAATTGATAGATTTTGTCATAGATTTTAGGAATCGTTTCAATCTTGAATTCCTTATCTTATGTTTTTTCTTAATAGAAGATGCATTGACTACTAATTTGCACAATTATTTAATGGACTTGTGTTGTTTGAATGGATTATGTTTAATGCTTCCATTGTTGAGTTGACCGGATTAGGCAACACTATCCTTCTCAAGAATTCAACCTTCAATTATGAAATACCCATCCATCTTGAACAATAGCAATCAAGATGTTATTCCAAGTGTTGGTAGCCTTCAACTACAAGCTCTAGCAACTAAAGAACTTATAGAAGTTTCCACTCGCGACAAATTGTTGTTGCTTTCTCTTCTTCCAAAGTCCAAACCATTTGTTGTTGTGAATGAATCCATCTATAAAGAGTTGAAATTGTTAGAACCAAGTGTTGAAGAAGGTGATGATGGGGAAAGTTTTGACAAACTTGGAGTGCATGATGAAAAACATGATGAGGAGACTAAAAAGAACCATGAAGAAATTAATGATGCTTTCAAGAAACCTCCTGCAAAGAAATTAAAGGGTTGCAATGTTAGCAAATCCAAAAAGGTCATGAAGCATGGATAGTCACCATTGAAGAAGAATGCAGGCAAGAGAAAATTGAAACCAATTCATGAAAGGGTCAATGTTGCAACAACCACTCAACATGCAATGTCCATGGTCACAAAGAAAGGTTGCAAGAAGACATAATCCCATGGATATAATTATTTTTGGATGAAGTAAATGTGGCATAAGGAGTTCGCCTTGTTTTGATAGTTTAGGATCCATTAGGATGTCTAACTTGGCTTCATTTTGTGGAATGCAAAGTTTCTTCAAAACTTTTGTAATTAACAATTATGCTCCTTTGTTTTGAGTTTAAAAAGGCATGCTAATTTGGTTTGATCAAAAGTAGATTTAGATAGTAGCAAGTTTTGATGAACTGATGATGCCTATTAGGATGTGCCTTTAAAGGTGGTGTAATTTGGTTACACAAGCCCAATAAGTAAAGGTTTTACTATTGTTTCAAACATTGAAATGCTTCTAAAAATGCATGGTGCATGAGAAAGTTGCTTTGGATTTTAACGTGGCTGATGGATACATATAGGGCATTTGCTGGACTTTTGCAAGTTTATAGTTTGATTTTGACAATTTGCACTTGTTATTATGCAGTCTATATATAGTTGACATGATGTGTAACCATGTGTAGGTGGTCAATAATACACCATTGATTAGCATGTTGAGACAAGTATTTATATGCAAGAAATTTGATCTCTTCATGACATCAACAATATAATATGTGAAGACATTTTATTTCTATAATATCTATAATTTGGGAAACTTCTATGAAAGGAAGATGAAGAGGGCATGTGATGTGAAAGAGTTAATTTATGTATAAGATCTATTTGGTGGCCCTAGCCCAACATTCTTATACACAATCTTTACAGACTTTAATTTTTATCCTATTCTTGGATTACATTTAAATGTAATGCAATTCAAATGAATATTGCCACTTGTGAATGTTGCATACTAGAAGGGATTGGCTAGAGCAAAAGGGAGCTCAACAAAAGGATAGGAGAATGCCTTCAAGATGTAGGGCTTGTTTAGCATGGTACTACCTACTCAACATTGAATTGTGAGATCTCAAGGAAGTTCCATCTCTTGGTTTCTACATAGTACAAAGATATAATATTAGAATACTAACCCTTTTCTTTTATCTTGAAATGGGCTTCACATTGTTTTCCACACTTTGCATATGATAGGGAGTACATGTTGCATTTGGTGAGTGGTATCCAACTAAAGGTGATAAGAAACATGTTAGGTCATGACATTTTGTAGTACTCTTTTAATGCATGATCCACAAAAAATGGTGTTAGTTTGCTATTAATGTTCAAATGATAGATCATAGGCTACAAAAAAATCATATGATCTCTTGTGAATGTACATAGTTTCTTTTGTAATTGCAAGACTTATAACATTCTTTATGTCAACAATCTTAGGAGTTCTAGGATTTGCATATCACCTTGAAGTGCGTAAGATTATGTTGTTGGCCATTCTTCCAAGTTTGCTTGAAGCAACTTAGAGATCCAATGGTGTGTTCCTTGCAAAAACTATAATGTTTGATGTGGAATATGTCTCATAAATCCATAGGACACCATTGAACGATGGCAAGCTTTCATCACTAGATCTAGGATGAGGTCATCCTTATCACTTGAACTGGCATGTAAGGGGCATGCTTTCATTAATGAGTGTCTATTTAGTTAGACAATTTTTTTCACATTTGCATTCTTTGCATTTACATGTATGTCAATAATGTGAAACTAAGCTAATTCTATGGTTAGGTAGGTAGACATTAAAAGAAGATATTTGTCAAGTGTTTGAATTGGAGGTGAAAAATGTTGTTGATTTACAAGAGTTAGTAATAACTTAGCCTCAATTACAAGAGGATCGAATAGCTTATATTTGAAATTGCAAGAGCATCTTTGGGTGTTGATTATTGGATAATATATGGCCAAATAATATTGTTTAGTGTAGGGCCAAGTATAAATACAAATTAAGAATATAAAAAACCTTGAAGATTGCATATGTCACGGTGTATGTAGTGCAGAATAGAAATATCATATCCTAGTGTGGACTAATTATTTCCTTTTTGTAACTTGGCTTAGGCTTGACATTAAATGTATATGAGGTGATAATTACATTATTTTTTTGGGATATCATCAATGTTGTGACCAGGTGCAAGGTTGGTCTAACATGCTTCATCATTTATACCTGGACATTCACAACAACCTTCTACTATGGACTTTACTAATCTATTTCAAGCAACAAAACTTTTGACATATCTTGTTTTCAAAAGCACTTTGACTTGTGAACCATGTGTTTCATTTTATGGTGCCACCATCGATAGTTCAATTACGTTTGACAATAATCAACCTCCAAACTTGGATTGCAATCCAAGCATGAAAGAAACTTTCAAGGGGTAAAATTAAAGGGGAAGAAGAGGTTTCTAGAAGTAGCTTTACAAGATTTCATGATGCAAGATCTCATGATGTTCTCCCTAATCTATGTGTTACATCATGTGATCTTGTAAAGTTGCTTCTAGAAACCCTTGTGTGTTACATTGTCTCCCTGATTGGTGTGCTACATATTTGTAGCTTGCACATTCTGGTAAGATGTTGGTTAGGATGTTGAAAATGGGTTGTAGGAAAGACTATGTGCTTCCTATGTATCATCTCAATGGGTGCTGTAATATTTGGGAAGTCTCATAAAAATGGATTAGTGCTAGCAAGTCAAGATGATTGGAGCTGAAAGCTTGCATAAAAAAGGATGGTCTCTTTGGTTAATTGTCTTTTAGTTGCCCACATGGTTGAAGCCTTGTTGATTTTACTTGGACAAGATAATTTAGCCCCTCCATTATGGTTCAAATTTGAAGTAAGAAAATTCAAACTTTTGGTTGTGATTGGTTATAAATTACAAGAGGCGATCAACCATCAAAAGATGTGTCATTGCAAAAACAAACAATAAATGAAAAATATCAAGCTTGAATATAATGATGATAAAATCTATGAAGCAACCAATTCAAAAATTATCTTAGATTACCTAGGAATACATGATATCTCCACAAGTCTTATTTTTCCTTAATACATGGATCTATAACATAAAATAATCACTAAGGTCCACACGTACTTCTTGGGCATGCTTGTTTACTTGGTGTTTTTTAATGATTTGCTCAAATGCATATTCCTTTCTTTTCCCCATGTCAAGAAAATCATAGAATTACACACATGTACTATCATTTTGTAACATATATGTTTCATAACCTATGCAATATGAACTTTATATTTTGAGCACCAAAACATCCACATGTTAAGGTTGAAACTACATGTTCAAAGACTTGCTCACCTATAAGTTCATATAGAATCCACTTCACATCAATTGAAAATATAATTAAAAGAAAGTTTTTAAAGTATGTAATTCATACTAGACCTACATACATATCAATTTCCCCACAACAAATTGTGAAAAATTCTTACACACCTTTCCACATGAAAATATGCAACACATAGAACTCATGGAACTACTATGTAGTTTTATTCTAAGATGTTAAGGTGGTTCAATGGAATGTAATGAATCTCGTTAAAGAATCTAATGCATTGTGTCCACTTAAAGGATATAGAAACATTTTGAAAGAATCAAGACTTACCATAATAAAATGTGAAGAAACATTGTACTAATGTTTAGTCAATGCTCATGTTTTAATAATCAACCCCCTTTCGCTCCACTTTTCATAACATCTTCATACAATTTTCAAATCTAGCATGCATAAGGTTATTGAAAAACTAATTTCAAAAGTAACAATGAAACAAAATCTTATAAATTTTTATTTTTGAAATCAAAAGTTATGCTTGAAAATCCAAAGCTATTTTGATCAAATTTGAGGAAAAATGACTTTAGACCCCCTCTACTTTCGGCAAGTGTAGTTCCCTTATAGCAACCCTAATGATGTTAAAATTTTGAAAGAACATTCTACACCTCCTAAATTAAAACTATTTTAAATTCAAAACAAACGCAATAAAGGATTTAAGAGAAAAAATTATTTTAGTAAAAAATTCAGAGGCTTGTTCCACTATTAGAAATCTTGTCGTTTGCAATTAGTCATTATGCAACTAGCATGCAACTAGTTGTCATTTGCAATTATCTCGGTCATGTTTGCAACTATAAATTTGGTATTGTATAAATGTTCAACCATACGGTTATGTGTACAACTAATGTGCAATTAAATGTGTACAACATGGACACGTGTCATAAAAATGATGGCCTAAACTTATACATATTTAAATTATTATACTTAATATATCTACGTAGGCTATGTATAATAATATTATGTGTTTCTAGTACTAAGGTTAACCACATGCTAACTTATGTTAACTTAAATTAACCTAAGCAAAAATAACCATGGTTAAACTAACCTAAGCTAAATAAACTAAAAAATTAAACTAACCATGACTAAATTAAATTAGGTTAAAACTAACCATGGCTAAATTTATAACGATAAACTAATAATGGCTGAATTAAATTATGTTAAATTAACTATGGCTAAATTAAGTTAGGCCAAATAATTATGGATAAATTATTTATGGCTAAAATAAATTAAACTACATTATTTATGGTTAAAATACATATGGCTAAATTTAATTAGGCCAAAATAATTATGGCTAAATTAAGTTAGGCCAAACTAATTATGGTTAAATTAAGTTAGACTAAATTATTTATGGTTAAACTAAATTAAGCTAAAACTAAAAATTGCTAAATTAATTATGGATAAATTAAACTAAACTAAACCATGGTTTAAATATATATTACAAGTTTTTAAATTTGATTTGTCAAATATATTTAAATATTTTTTTTGGCAAGTAAAATTATTTTATTTTATTTTATTTGGAATATTTTTCAGAAAATGTAAATTTTATTAAACAAAAACATTATTCAGAATCAATTAATATGATAATATTAAAATTTATTAAAATTATTCATAATTATCAATTAATTTTTATTATAATTATAATGATAATCAATTATATATATATATATATAATCAATAGGTATTATATATTTAAATTTTATTATTTATGTTAAAATATTAATGTAAATAGGCTACACGAATTAACCTCCAAATACACAAACATCTTAAGCTAATTATTAGTTTGAACTATATAATAATGTTAAAATCATATTTTCATTGAGTAATCATAATTATTAAAAATATTCTATAATCATCTTTGAAGTGCATAAAAAGAAGGAATAATGAAATATTAAAAAGAAGAAAAAATTTTCCAAATTACAAAACGTTTTTTTTTTTTTTTTTTGGACCCCTCCTACTTTCAAACCTCATAAATTTCTTATTTCTTATTCATTTTAAATCATTTAAAATGCTATAGGAGCGCCATCTGAAGTTCTACAAATTTGTAGTTGCATGTGACACATGCAATTGAATTTTAGTTACAAACAATAGTTGCAAAACCCAAAATTTCTAGTAGTGTTCATGGAAACTATTTCATGAACTCCAATTACAATTACTTGCTACACATAACTTTCTTTTATGTTCTTTTGCTTGCACACCATTACCTTCATGAACAACACTTCTTCATACATTACAAACTAAATCTCCATTCACACACTCATTTTCATCCTTTTTCTAAATTTTTCTCTTCTTCCCAAAAATACAAGACAAAATTCTCCTAAACCAAAAGCTTCTAATGACCCTTTTTTAAGCTTATTTCTCCTTGTCCAATGGAAGTTTGTGGAAATCCTTCCTTTTAATCAATGGCCTCCTCATCCTTCATGAACTAATTGGAATTGATGATGATTTAACCCTTTAATGATGTTTAAGATGAAAAGTCTTGTGCCCAATGAAACATTAAAATGTTTCCGTCCTCCAATCAAAATAGGATGATAATCTTCATGACTAATGAAATTGGAGGACTCATCATTTTCTCTACTTTAGATATTTTGATGGGGTCCTTGAACTCAATTGTTGCTAATTCCATCCATTTGATTTCAACATCCTATTTTTGCATCCTAATTTTTTCAAAATAACTAACTCTTAGAATAGTTTACTGGTAGTGATAAATAAACATCCTTGAGTTCCCATTTGACTAAGTCAACTCAATAACATTAATAACATTCCCACGTATTATTTATTTATTTAATACCCCTTAGTTATTGTTTACAATGTACTAATTAGTTGTGTAGCATATAGTAAATTGTATTATTTATGTAATACATAGTAAATTGGAAATATAATTTCCATCACAAGAATTCCCATGAATGTTTTTAATCTATCATCAAAATTAGGGCTTCATGAATCCATTGCAACTAAAATGTTAAGTTTTCATGTAATTTCGCCATTATCACCACACATTACACCTACCCTAATTTCTTAAATAAAAGCATCAACCTCCTTTGAATGCAAGTACTAAGTTACTCTAGCTACGCTTTTAGTTTTTGTTGATGTAGATGAAAATTCAATCATGACAAATGATGTTATTACATCTTTGAATATTTTAGTTGTGCTGATAGAAGATGAAAAGCTTGAAGAAACATTGCTGGACATGAATGTTTCCTAACAACCACATGAAAAAAAATCATTTAGAAAAATGGTGCGCATCCGAATTAATCATTCAACATGGAATCATGGATTATTTCCTAACCTACATGCCTTAATAATCTATTTAGAATTCATTCTTGTTCGTGAAGCCGTATTAGAGAGGTTTGAAAAATGTTGATGCAAAGATGACAATGTTCATTTTCATTGTCGAACTTGAATTCCCGATGATGACCATTATTGCTAGCTATGAAGTCCAATCAACCCCCTTTCCATAAGCCATCGAACTGAGTACTTAGCTCGCACCATTTGTCACATTTTGGATTTTTTTTAGTTGTGATTTTTCCTATCCGAGTTGTTGAATAAGTCATAGTTTATTTGAAGCCATTCAAATGGAAATGTTAGTATTTAAATTTGATTTAAATTTTGTTTAGGAACCTAATATAAATGAAGTTTGAATAAGGATGTCTTAGGATTACATTCTACAAATTTTACAAGTACATCATTAGTGCGTGAAAATTATTCTACAAAACTATTTCAATATTGTCATGGCAAAATGCTAATGTTAATTATGGGCTTATATTCCTAATATATCATTAAAACCACATTTAATTATACATTTTTTTCCATTTTTTTATCACATAAAAAGGATAATGCACTTTAGAAGATTTACTAGGTTCTAGAATTAATTAATCGTTATAGCAAATTAAATAACAGTAGAAGAAAAATGCTAATGTATGACCAATCCATTTACAATTACTTGCGATTACTTGGTTTTTGCAATTAAAATTTCTCCTTTTACGATTAGTGTGACATCATGTTAACATTAATCAAATCACCTACGACTAACTTGTGATTAATTTACGATTAAATTGGTCTACATCTATATGTGGGTTGGATTTATCATCTAAGAGTAACCATTTAAAATCCCATTGGTTATAAACAAAATGGTGCTTAATTGAAATCAACATATATCTAGATACATCAATTATAATAATAATTTCATTTATGATTCAACTTAATATTCATAGTATTTTTATTATAATTAAAGTCATTAATATTATTATTATAATTACACTAATTTCATTACATTAAATTACTTATAATTTCAAATAAATTAAATATATTCCAACATAGACTATTATACTAAATATTTATATATTTTTTAATAAAAATTAAATTAATGTAATTAATATAAAATTAATATAAAATCATAAAAATTATTTAACTTACACATTAACTATAATATATGCATAATTTATAATTTAGTTTAATTATTCATACTTTTATTTTAAAATATTTTTAAAAATTAAAATAATGCCACTATAATTAAATGAATTAATTTATTTTTTATAATTGTAGTAATTACATTCAAGTACACTAGAATATTTAATTATATACTTACAATACATAATTGTTACTATGTCATAAAATTTTAGAATAATTTTACTACAAATTTAAATTAATTATAATAAATTATTTTCCTTATTATTTATTACTAATTATGTAAAATTAATAAATAATATTACAACATTAATTTTCACATAAATCAAACTGAATAGTTCCTATTCATAAAAAGTAATTATTGTATTTATAACAATTATGTTTTAATAATAATAATAAAATTTGATAACCTAATTCAAATTTTTATTTCAATTTCTTTTAATAATCTTAAAATAGTGAAAAAAGTTGTTGTAATTGCTGTATTTTTAAGAAAGGACACATTAAAATAATTGTATGTATTATTCATTATTTACTTATTTATAGTAAATTGTTAATATAAAACTTAAATATATTAATAAATATTTTATAATTAAAATTTATTATTACAATCTATCATCTATACTTTATATTTTCTAAAATAATCATAATTTCATTAAAATAAGTAATGTTATGACCATAATTACATGACTTTTAATATAATAAATTAAAATATTTATTTCTTTAATTGTTTGTGCATAATATATCACTTTTATAGATAATTATAAGTGATTATATTTATTAATTATAAGTTACACTAAATAGTTATTGTTACAACATAAGCTTTTATAGTATTACAATAAATTAAATCAATTACTATAATTAATGTTAGATCACTTTGAAAATCATTGTGAATAATTATATTCAATTAGAAAATAACTATGAAATTACGATAATTAATTTTTTTCTGAAATAATTACAATATATAATTTATAACTTTAAATATGAATTAAAGTTTTGGAAGTTTTATAATGTAGTTAAAATAATTATTGTAATGATTATAATTGCAGGAATTATTATATAGTGAATTGTTTTAATAAAAAAAAATTGTAATTACTTATGTATGATAAAATATTTTTTAGTAATATTAAAGAAATTTAAAATCTTACTACATTTTCAGAAAAGTATTTCATTTATATTTAATAATTACCAATGAAAAAATAATAATTGACTGATAAAGTTTTTTACAATAATAAATGCAATTATGTAATAATTATAGTAATTATTTTAATGTTATATTTAAAATAAATAATTTTTGTAGGAATTTATTTTTAAATAGAAATGATTTTTTTAATTTGAAAATACATATTTATAATGTTTAGTTTAAAGTATATTAATTATATTATTTTTACATTAATTATATTGTCTATAATTTGATGAGATTTTTAAAAGTAAAGAAATATTTTAAAATATTTAAGTACTTATTTATTTATGAGTTATGGATTGACAAGTTGTGAGTAATTAGATAGTTAATTAGTTAAATACTAATAAGTTATTAGTTATTTAAATAATTAATAATTAATATTTGTAGTGTATAATTTATATTTTAAATATATGTAAATTTTAATCATTATTAATTATCTGATTATCTAATTATTTAATGAGCCATGTACTTGAATTGCTTAAAAATTTAAAAACTAAAAAAAGAAGACATGAGGAAAGTTTTGAATTTGCAAATTAGTTTGTGAGGAAGTTGCAAGTTCAAAACTTATCTCATATTGTTTGTTCTCCATTCTTAGTTTGAACACTATATAAAAAAAAGGTGTAGTCATCCAATTTCACATTAAAAAATGTGTAAACATAGGATGAACCATTCAAAAGGCTTAAATCAAAACAAAAAGAAAAATTATGCATAATCGTGAATTACTTACCTCCCCAACCTACCTATTTACTTAGTTAAGTAGGTGTGTAGTTTGACCTACTTACTTAGGTCGACCTATGTACGTATCTACTTAAATACCTACCTATATGAATAAATATTTAATTTAGGAAGGTAGGACTTATCTACTTACATTTTTTACTTAAGTAGGTAGGTAAATATTTAACCTAAATTTGTAAGCACCTACTTATGTACCTATTTAAGTACCTATTAACCTAATATTAATATTTTTTATTAAATTCATTTTTAAATGCCACATGACATATTTACATTGGGCCACATGTCTTCATATAAATCATCCAAGCATCTAAATTGAATGTCCCAAATTATTTCAAAATAATGATATTATTTAGTTTAAATAATTAAATATTGGGACATGTGGCAACACATCATTTGCTCTCAATAGTGACCAAAATTCCATTTGGTTATAGAGTTGTTGTAAGCTTTCTTGGTTGTCCCATTAATTATTTCTTTGTCGTTAGCTCGTTGTTTTTTAAATTCTTTACTTACTCACTCAACAAATCAAATTTTTGTTACAAAATTATGTTTCTTTCATCTTTCGGAATGGGGTGAAACAACCTTATCAACTTTTATTGTGTATTTCTACTGCCATGCTAGTTACTAGTACCACAATCCATGTTACCTAATCATTACTTGCATATGAAAAGAAAATTAGAAAAGAAATGCTCTAAAAAACTACTATATAAATGTTTCAAAAAACCTAAAAATTAAAGTTAGTAGGCATCTAAATCAAGAAAACAATAGGTATGGAAGTCATGACAACAATAGGTCAATACCTAAATCAAGAATTTTAAGAAAGTCCAAGCAAGTGTAGGCAACAAAATAGGTTTAGTGGCTTGAATAAACAATAATATTTATTGATGGACTAGGTAGAAATTCATCCAAATTCAAAATGCTTTTAATTCATGTACATTATTTTTGGATCTTCTAATTTTATTTTATTTTGTCGAATTTAGCTTTTGGAAATAAAATAAATTTTTGAAAAAAAGTGGCCAAAGTTGCTTAGAATGTGCAATATTTGTTCACTAGGATAAAATGCTTACTAAAAACATTATGGTTAAGAAGAATAATTTAATTTCAATTTTTAAAAAAAATTCCTTAATTGTATTGAAACACAATTGAAAAAACATGCTTGAATGCTTTTTTTTAAAAAAATACCATATTTATTCAAATTCTATCATATTTGATTCACAAATAAAATAAAATATGATATACATCATCATATAATAATTTTTAAATTAATTTTCATGGAAATGATGTTAGAATTTCAAAAGTTTTAAATTTTGGGATTGTAAACAAAAAAAGGCAATTATAATTTTTACTTTTAAGTTTTGGTAATTTCCAAATATTTGGTAGGAAATCAAGCACATGTACATACAATATGTTTTGTGGTGTGCACTTGCTTTGCGAAAGTCTAAAATTGCGAATGTGATGAATGAGTCCAATGCAAACTTCAACAATAACCAAGGAGGTTTTAGTGACTTGTAAAAGAGTAGTCCTACTTTTGTTGGCAATCTGTTCAACTTATGTAGTCATAACCTTATTAATAGCTTTTGGGTGAAAATCCTTTAAGGTGTATTACACAAGACAAAAAGGGCCTAGTCCTTACTATAATCCTTTTTATTCTATATTTTGATCCCCATAAAAAATAATGAATCAAACGTTGTCAAAAATTTTAGAAAGACTATACTTTAAACCATTACAATTTTAAGTTCCATCATAATCATTCATAAATGTGTTTTTACATGGTAAAAAAATAGTAGGTAAAAAAGACACAAAAAGTTGATGTTGTGACAAGATTTTGATACATCTTAAAGAATTTTCACCCTTTTGACTTTCTATTTGTTACTTTTCAATTGTTTTGGAAATGGTAAGGACAGATGAATTTTGTAAAGAAATGGAAGACACCAAGATTTAAGAAGGGAATTCCAAAAGTTAAGGTTTTTTCCTTTTAATGTTCTTGATGATTATGTGTGGTGATAACAAAAAGAAGTAGATAGGTGAGTGAATGTCCATAGTGGTAATGAAGTGAATGGTTCATGGGAAGAATGCCTTCAACCTTTATTTTAACGGATATTCCAACTCTAAGTATTTTTTTGTTGCGTATTGGAGTTAGAATGTAAGAAACATGATGGAATCATATGAATGAACAAATAAGTAAAAATGTTGGAATTGATGACTCTCCATAGGGGACAATGTTGGCTGATTTGAGAAAACATTAATATGTGGGGATTCATTCCGGGTGCCATTCAAAAAGTTGAAACCCTTATATTGGGAACTCTAGGGAATTTGATATCTAAGTCCTATCAAGAGCAATTTGTGTTGTTGTGGGATATTGTTTCTTCTTTGTTAAATTTCTTAGTGAATCATTGGGAGAGTATTTGTGGAATTTCAGTTAGGGATGCATTTACAAAGTTGAGGCCTTTGTCTTGGGAACTTTGACGAGCTTGGTGTGGTTGGGGATATCGTCTCTTCTCTATTAAATTTTTGAATAAGCTATTGAGAAAGAATTTGTGGGGTTGTTATTGAAGGGCTGATTTTGTGTAAGACCAAGATGGCCCATTGAGAAAATCTAGAGAGATTTGATCCAACAATCTTTACGAAACATCATTAAAAAAAGGATAGGCTTAATAAAGAAATAGGATTCATAGTTAATCAGTGGAGATGAACTCCAACAAATGCTATGGTTTGGGGAAGGTTTAGGTGGTAGAAGTAACCGTAAGATTGAAAAAGCAAAATTCTAATTGATGAATCTATGAATTTGTTATGAGGAAATGACAACTCCATGCATGGAATTCTTGAGGTTTTAGGTTGCCTCCTTTTTTGTCAAATTACAACATAATGATAGATAAAATAAATGAAACACACTTTCGTAACAAGTGTAAGGTGTGTGGTTGTGAAGAAGGGATTAATGCATTCCCTAACCTCTCAACTTACATTCCCATGTTGGGAGATAGGACACCTAAAGAATGCCAAATCTCATGAGTGAAATGTGAAGGGTCAAAAGTCAAAATATGTCCAAATTTATTGATATCATTAGAATGTCTGAATCAAGATTATACTATTGTCACACGTCAAATTACCTAAACAAGAGATGTTTCAAGATAGTTAAAAGGCTTACAAGGTTGGATAAAAGAATCGAAATGGCTCCCAATCACTTAGATTCCGTGTTTTTTCTTGAGGACAAATTTTCATATTTTTCCAACCTGAAAAGAATGATTTCGACACATAATAAGGAATTTTGTGAAAAAAATGACCTTGATTTGCCAAATTTACAAATTAAAAAGAAAAATCCCCACATTTTTACAACAAGTTCCAGCATGCAGCTAAAATATTAAAGGATTCTTAAAATTTTCTACTTTCATATTTGGTCCATATACAAATTTGGCTAAATCTTCTTTGGATGATTGCTATTTTGGTCACACAACAAAATTGAGAAAAAAAGAAAAAATCTGCTCAGAAAATGATTGAGAGAAACAAATGATATTTGATTGAAGAACTTGACGAAACATTCAAAAATTTCATCAAAAACTACAAATTTTTTTGTGATGGTGTCACCTTTTCAGACTAGGTAAATGCATTGTTAAGAGTTATGGATCTCCATTTTGCCACCACATGAGATGTACCCTCCACATTCCATAATGGGTAAGGTAAACCCTAGACAATCTCTGTGTGATAAAACAAGTTAGTTCTTGGGCAAACTTCCTTTGTAGCTAGCTAGCTAGTGGCTGTTGTGTTAGTCTCTCTGTTCACCTATTTCTGTCTGATGCTCTCTTCCATAGCCACCAGGAGTGTGGTTTCCTTAGGCCCTAATTCAAGCAAAGCAAAAAACAGGGCAAGATAATGAGGTTGTGAGTAAAAATACCAGCTAGCTAGCAATGGCACCACCGCATGCACGGCCACTGTTTGTGTTATATGGAGCATCCATGACCCAGTTCTCGTTCGAGCTAGGTGGATGGGGAGCTGCTTTGGCTGACCTTTATTCTCGCAAGGTAACTTTCACTTGTTTGTGTTCCTAGGACAACAGCTTGCACCACTCAACTGGCTTCACTCTGTTTGCTTGCTTGTTGAATTTCTACTTTCTCAGCTGCAAAAATTAGGGTTTGGTATCAAGACCTAAAATTAGGGTTTGGTTTCAAAGAGCTAGAATAGGTACCTACTGGGTTCTTCAATATTGCACCATTCGATTTCTGACAAAGGTTGCTGGTTTCATTTTGGGTTGGAATGGGGAAGTGTATCCTCTTTCCTCAAAATGGACATGTGTTGTTCAACCAGATCATCAAGGCATTTTAGACAAGAAATTCTGACTGTGATGTGTGCCACTTATTTACATACTTGTGTTGAGTCTGCCTATTTCTTGATTGCAGGCAGATATTCTCCTGAGGGGATACAGTGGATGGAATACGCGGCGAGCCATTGAAGCTTTGGATACAATCTTCCCCAAGGTCAGGTCTGGCAGCTGACATGTTTATGGGGATCCAAACTTTGGTTTATTATTTCTTTTAGGGTTGCCAATTCTGTCTGCATTCAAATGTAGAAAAAAACTGCTGAAGGTGATAATCAGCAATTTAGTTTTCACAAGGAGGTGGGTAAACAACATTGTGTCTAAGTTACAGGGGTTAGCTAATTTGAAATGAAACTTACCTCACAAGGTTGTTGCAGCTCGAATGGGGATTTGTAGTAGCTATTTTTCTTGAGTGCTAGCTGACATCATAGCCAAGTCTTCCCATTGCTTCTGGAAATGTGACAGAAAGCGAAAATGTGAATTTCATTATAGTTGTTCAGCATACATTTTTAGCAGATTAATATGTCCTAATCTACACCCACTGTTGGGAGTTGATGAAGTCAGTGGGTAGTAATGGCAGCTAATCAATGCTGCTCAGGTGATGTTCTGATACTTTGTGCGTGACTCACATAAGACCATATGCATTCTTGTTGCGATCAGTTTGGTCTTGCTGGAACTGATACAATGACTACTTTCAAATTGTTATTATGAAGTTCTCTCTGCAATCTCATAGATACATCTCAGAGTTGTATTTTTGTATAAGTGGATTTGATGTAAAAATACAGGATGCAAGTGTGCAACCAGCTTTGGTAGTGGTGTTCTTTGGGGCAAATGATGCTGCATTTCCCTCACCAACAGGGTCTGGTGGGCAACATGTTCCCATTGCTGAGTTCCAGGAGAATTTGTGCCACATTGCTGCACATCTTCAGGCAATGCTCATCTGCTACTTCAGCAAAAGTCGAGTCAAAACTAAGATTTTATTTTGAAGCTTAGGTGTAGGTTTTAGGATTTCACATCCACTCCTACTTAGTGTCAAATGGCAGTTTATGGACCATCTCATTTGGCAATTTAGTTATCAAGGATTGTGCAGCTGAAGAATGTGAAACAATGGTGCACAAAATGTGAAAAGCAAGGAGCTGCAGGGTAAGATGAATGACAAGAGGTTTGTGTGCAGGGGCTATCTGAGAAGACACATGTGATTTTGACAACAGCACCACCTATACATGAAGAAAGTCGCTGTAATTGGCTCAGGTATGTGCTTAGTTTGAAATCACCAGTTTCACATAATCTGGGACAAAAAAGAGTGCAAAGACATCTCAGTATAGCATCTATGTTGCAGTTTATCTTTGTGACTTGAAATGGCATATCCAATCAGGTTTTCATGAATTCATTTTCTATGAACTTCGCCAAATTCTTAATTCAACATTGCATTAATGCAGGATGAAATTTGGGGAAGAAAATGTGAAATCTAGTGACCGCACAAATGAGAGAGCAGGTCAGTATGCAGCTGCATGCAGGGCAGCGGCAAAGCAAATGGGTGCAGGGGTGATTGATCTGTGGACTTCAATTCAAAAGCATCCAAATTGGCAGACTGAGTGCCTAAGGTGGGTCATCTCTGTTACCATAAGCCCTAATTCAAGAACCAAGAAAAAGTTTGTGTTTGTCAGGAGCTCTATTCAAAGAGGAGATCTTGCTTCTTGTATTTCCTGAAAATGAATTTTATTGCACTGTGTAGTGATGGTATGCACCTGGCACCTGAAGGGAGCAAGGTGATGCTTAAAGAGCTGCTGCAAGTTCTGAAAGATGCACCTTGGGAACCATCACTGCATCACACTTTTTTGCCTAATGATTTTCCATTGCCCCATATTTATGACTATGTTCCTCCAGCTTAGATGCTTGCTTGCACAGTGACAAGCTAAAGTGAAATGAAGCTTACCTTGATAAGCTTGTTACAGCTTCAGTGAGGACTTATTTTACTAGCTATGTCTCTCTTGAGTGCTAGCCAATATCATGAGAGAGTCTTTAAGTTGCTTCAGGGAATGTTACAGAAACTCAGGAAGCAGATTTTCTTTAATCTGAGATTTTCAGTGGCTTACTACGTTCTTATCTGCACCCACTGTTGGGAGCTGATAAAGTGATTAGGTATTCACAACAGAGCTGATGAAGCAACTAAGTAGTCATGGCAGTCATTACTGCTGTTTGTGATGAAGGTGATGGTCTGACACTTTGTGGGCAGCTCACATAAGTTTAAGATTGTACTTATTGTTGGATTACCTTTAAAGTGCTATTGAGATTTTTTTGGGTGAGGAAATCACATCACAGGTCCACAGAATTGTGCTTCCAATGCCTTTAGCACAACTCAATGCATAAGCTGGAAAGTTTGGGGTTCCTCATACAATGTGGGCACAGCACTAGTGTTGTTTAGGTGAGTGGGGTGTTTATTTGCTATGTCTCAGAACTGCTTCGCCTCTAAGCCAAAAACTCTCTTGATTGGTGTGATGCAGTCAGGTACAGAACTGCGTCATCAAGTTCTCTCTTTTTTCCTTTTGTTTCAGTCAGTACTTCTGCAGATGTGCTTCTTTGTAAATATTTTCTTCTTTGTCTAGTAATTCCTCATTCCAGATGGCCATGCAAAATCAACATTTTCCTGTGTTTTCCTACTTCTTCCTAGCATGTTCACATATTTTCAAACGCTACCTTTGAGCAATCCAAACAAGTCTGTTACAGCATATAGTTATTCCTTGGGGTTAAATGTGTGTCTCAACAAAAGCACAAGTCCCACCATAACCAACTTGAATCCAGGGTGCCTGATATAGTGGAATTTGGATCCAATGTCTTCAGAAAAATGGGCATTTGCTTAGTACTAACTCTAAGAATAACCCAATGGAAGAAGGGGGGACTGGTGGATGCTGCCACTGTGGAAGAGTTAAAAGTCAAGACTGACATGAAGTCCAAATGAAGGAAAAAAACTTTTGCATGTCAGCTCACATCACTCAAAACACACAATTTGCAAACTTTGTGTAAGTTTTCATCTTGGTCAATATGTATATAAAGACTCCAGGAGCTCAAATTCTGAGACACTGTGAAAACTACCATAAAAGATACCTAATAATCCCATATCGACTGGTGTATAAATCTATAGAAAACAGAGTTCCAACGAAAGACTTTCTGGATGCTTTTTTTTTTCTTATGAAAGACAGACATATTGAGTTATCTCAGGGGTCTTTGTCTTAGTATAAGCTCTGCAAGCTTGGGCCATAGCAAAAAGAAGCAACATCAACCTTGGGATTGAGAGGACACTTGGGCAACTCATACCAAGCCTTCTGCACCATGTCATAAACAGCAACTTGTAAGGTTTTCTTGGAGGCAACACAGATCTTGTCACCATATGCCACAGGCTTCCACCCTCCTCTGCACCGGAAGACCTCCAACATCACATTCTGTGGCATCTCTGTCACCTCAATGAACTTCTTGGTTATCAGATTGAATTCCACAATGCGGATACTGGTGAGCCGGCGATTTGAATTTTTCTGCGCAGCAACAACAAGAACACGGCCTCCGCATGACAGCACATAGGGGTCATCCCGCATACCTCGAGGAAGTTCATGCACTTCTGTCCACACCCCAGTGTGCACGTTGTATGCTATCAAGCCTTCCATGTTGAGGCCACCAATTTCAAGTGCCACACAATAGAGAAAGCCTCGAGCAAAAGCTGAGCTCCGTCTCCCCCACAGAAGGAAATGGGGAGGAAGGCAGCTTGTTGCCTGCCAACGATTCTGCTGCGAGTCAAACACATGAGTGCTCTCCACACAGTGAGTCAGTGTGACAATTAGCTTGTAAGCTTTTTGATCTGGGTCAACCACCATGTGTGTAATCCCAGGCTCCCAGTTGTGGGCTAAAGGTGGAAGTGCCTTCCAGCTCTTGGTCATGGGATTACAAACACAGATGGAGCTGTAAGTTGAGCCCAGTGACTGATTGAGACACAGAAGCCCGGCTTCTCCAGCCAGAATGCACTTGGCTTCACAAGGGAGGAAAGTGAGGGGGGGAAGATGAAGCCATCTGTGCACCACATGGTCATAAGCACACCATCCTCGCTCATTTCCTTTGGAGAAGAACACAGGGAAGTAAGGACTGCCAGATGGAGCTTCAGCTCGCAGCTTCACAAGGTTATTGGAAATCCCCATGTTCTGCCAGAGCTTGCAAACTGTGCGGGCCTGGAACAGGCTGTGGAGGGGCAGGTATGCAAACACTTTCTCCACCAAGTCCTTTGGCAGCATTGCCCACAGTGGTCCACCATTGGAATGAGCTGAGGGATTACTGTTTGGTACCTTGTGCAGGCTCTCTCCCTTTTCAGCTACTCTCACTGCTGTTGCTGTCTGCCCAGCACCCAACTTGGCATTGAGCTCTACACTGCCCTCTTCCTTCCCATCCATTGCTCAGGCAGTGATCAATTTGTGCAGCACTTCAAAGCTTTTAGGCTCCAATTGGTCGAAGCTGACTGCTTGACACCAGATGAGAGATCCTACTCCTGCAGGTTGAACCTGAAAATCAGCATAACCAGATTTTGACAACTGAAAGCCAGGTGTTTTACAACCCTAGCAGTCAAGCACCCTTCCCCTCCTTCAATCAAGCTCTTTTGATCATTTCCTACAATTAGTTCCTTCTCAAAACTTGTCAAACCGCTATTATAATGATAATCCTCTTTTAAATTCCACAAACCACCACCTCAATATTTTTTTCCAAAACCTTGACTCTCCCTCCTCCCTAGCTCAAGGTTTTCTATGGAGTTGTTTTCTATATAGTTCCTCAACAACAGCTCGTGAATGAAGCTTCTTGTTCAAACCAGACTTTTCCAACACTCTTCTTGTTTGTGCTCTTCTTCTACAAACTAATGTCTTGTTTTTTCCAAACTCCTCCAAAAAATTCCTTAAACTTCTCCCCTCCACCTGTCCGTCAACTCTTTTTCAGTCCCTCACTAAACTTTTTTTCTCAAACTTATCAAAACATATCGAAAAGCCCCTTCCTTCTCAAATAGGCCTGTGAGTCTTCAAAATCCTACTAACCCAGATCACCCAAAAACAAAAATCCTCGAAGAATTCCTCGAAAAACTACCTCCCACCCCAGAAGAAGCAAAAAAAAACCGCTTCAACCTCCTCAACTGCCTTTTGTCCCCAACTTCTTTTTTTTTAAAAGAAAAAAAGAAAAAAAAAAACCCTCCACTCTCCAGAGAATTATACCCCTTTCCTCTCCTCTCCTCTCATGTCCTCTCTTGTTGTCTCACAACTTCTGCAAAAACTTCTCAGAGAAAATGAGTCTCTCAAACCTTGTTCTTCTTGTTGTTTTCGCTATGTTTTTCCTCCCTGCAACACTAGACTAGTTCTCTGATCCCCTCTTTATCAAAGATCTCTATTTTATGCTTCCCTCTCTTCCAAGATCACCTCCCCTTGAGTGTGTGTGTGTGTGTGTGTGTGTGTGTGTCTCTCTCTCTCTCTCTCTCTCTCTCTCTCTTTCTGAGTCTATGTCACACCAAAGTGCACAAGATTTTGCAGAGACTGGGAAAAACAACAAGAGAAAGGTGCACTCCCGGAAAATTTGGAGTACACTTAAAAACCTAAGACAGTGAGCAACAGCTACAAATACTAGTAGAGTGGGATGTCCCGCAGCATTATTCCTGTTCACTCCAATGGACATTTCCACACAACCCAAGACCCGGCAAAATGCACAGCAAAAGCTCGTCTTTTTCTTCTTCTTCTTCTTCTGCTGCTGGCGCTGCTGCTTCTTCTGCTGGTGGGTGGTGGTGCGGCTGCTGGTGCTGCTACAAACCTGGGCTTCCATCGCCAACCTTTTCTTTGCCTCTAAAATCTGCACTAGCTTTTTTGGCTGCAGTCAAACAACCCAACCAAACCCAAACCAAACCAAACCAATCCAAACCAAAAACAAAAACAAAACAGTTGTCCCCAAACAGTTGTCCGCAAGCAGAGTAGTTCCCAAACAGTCCCCAGTTAAGTAACTGAAATTGGTAAAGCAAACAGTAACCATCTGGTATACTAAAAATGGCAATAACTGACAATAGATTACTATACTCGGTTCTTCACTAACTAAACTGGCTTGTCCACTTGCCGCCAGCAGTTACATCTCTACCTTTTGTGGTAAAAAACAATCTGGCATGCTAAATACAAAAAAGGGACAATAATAATAACTGACAAAAGATATCTATGTATCTCTACTTGGGTGGGCTCTCTTCACTTTGCAGCCAGCAGTTACAAATCTTTTGTTATTATTACTTTATGACCTTTTTTCAGTGTAACCCAAGAGAATTTCTATTTTATTTTTATGATTTCTTCTTCATTGTTGTTGCCAAACCCACTTTTTCATCTGGGGTGGTTTGGATGGAGTGAAATTTGGGTGTTTTGTCTGTGTTCTTTTTGGAATTTATCATCCATTTATGAATTTTGTTGTGTTGGGTAAAGCCCAAAGGCTGTGGGATTTTTCCGCAATACGGGCCCACACCATTGCATAGCTGCGCGTGGGCTTGATTTCCCACATAACTCATGGTTGAGAACTTTACCACACATCAAGACCTGCATCGATCTTTTTTATTATTATTATTATTTTTCCATGGTATCTAGTGGGCATGTGGGAGCTCATATCATGGGATAAATAAATAAAAATTTGTGGGGCATTCCATTTTTTGAAATGCCTCACAAACATGCTTTTTTTTTTTGCTTTTGTTTTCCCCACATGGAAACAAGAAAAATAACCGATAGGCATTTTGAAAACAAAATGCCTGCCATTGCAGCCATTTGATAAGGGTGTATATAAATACACTACCAAAAAATGAGCAGGGCCTTTACAAGTGATGATTTTGTGCTAGGTGATGGCCATTGCGAGAACTTGGCTGGCAAACTTGGCCATTATATGACGTAATTGGCACTCACAAGAGTTTCTGCCACATTTGTTACTTAGGAACTTTGTGGACTGTTTTGCTGGACTTCACAATGTTTTATGCGTTAGTTGAATGCAATTAAAAGAGCACTTGACCCTAAGAAGCTTAGGGTGAAGGGCAGAATCTCTCCTGACTGACAATTACATACCTCCAAATCGGCCAAGGCCCAACCCAATCTAGTATGTAACGTAGCTGGCATGGATGATTCATTTGAGCTGATTGCCATGGATCTTCTCTAGTGCACCATTTACAAAATAATAATCTGCTAACTCAAAGTTCCTAGTTTGGGATTATTTGCTTGAAGAATGAATGCTTAAGGAAGTGGGAAAATAACCCATAACTTAACAGCTGGTTACATTTTCCCTACCTGTGTTACTCTCATTGCCCTTAATAGGTACCCATTCTGTTAGGCAGGGGTATTTAAACTCCGGCCTTGTGACCACCCAATTGGTTCCCAAAGGCACCTTAAGTTTTCAATCTGTTCCCTAATATGTTCCCAATAGCACCACACTTTTATCCCATATGATTTGGCCAAAGTTGAACTTTCATATATATATGTGTGTGTGTGTGTGTGTGTATATATATATATATACAACATAGATGAGCCAATGTTTCAAAAAAATTGATGATGGGCCAATCAATGTGGCTCATAAAAAAAAGCTTCAATAAAAGTAACAATAAGTACCACAAACGTACCCATCAATAATTTTATTTTTTTTTGTTGTAATAATTCAATTTAATGATCATGTTTTATAAATATAAATTTTATAATCTATGTAATAAATAATTATGGTTGTTTGTTTGTGTTGTTCATATTTCAAGCTTAATTGCCTCTAGTCTTTCTCCTATTGACTTACATGGATACAAAAAGGCAAATTAACATGTTTGTTTTCACATCCATGTTATGTACATATTAAAATAATATAATAACCTACTTCTTTCAAGCCCATTTAATCATGCACATTTATGTGGACTTGCAAGATCTGACATAAATAATGATGAAGTATTGGGAATCATTTGGGAATGTATTCAACTAGGAAAAAAAAGAAAAAGAAAAAAGAGGGGGGGATTCTACTGGAACCTTGCCCTTTGGGAATCGTTTGGGAACATACCTAGGTGTATCATAATTTAGAAATGATATTTCAAAAATAGTTGTAAAGGTTTTTCTTTTTTTTCATGTAGGTGGGTTACTAAGGGAGAGGAATGAGGTAGCTAGGCTATGTAGTTATTTAAGCAGATGGCATAGAACATACATACACAATGACAAGAATTTTGAAACCATAAACTCAAGATAAATCCAAAGAATACACTTAATCCAGCATGATAGAAAGGGTTTTAACAACAAATTTTTGATTTTTTTCTCTCACACTTAAGCACCATGTTTTTTGCCAATTTTGTATTGTAGTAGCCAAACTAGCAATCGTCGCATAAGAAGATTTAGCCAAATTTAGCTATAGACCAGTATGAAAGTACCACCAAAAAATGCTTTCACATTTTGGCTACTTCCTGTGACCTGTTGTAGAAATCTAGAAAAAAAAAATTTTAATCGAAATTTGGCAAAGTAGCCCCATTTTTTTTTTCCCCACAAAAATCTGTACATGAGTTGAACTAGATTTTCAGGTCCAAAAACTGCAAAAATTTGCCAAAAGAAAAACATTAGGTTTGTGCCCCATGTTTTGTGGCTCTCATCTCCCTTTAGTAAAGTTGTTGGCATGAAACCCAAGGTTTTGCAACAACAAGCTAGAGAGTAGAGTAATTTGACTAGAACTTAAAAACTCCCTTCCCATAGTTCTTCTATTAGTTGTTGTGGGGCAAAATTAATGCTTTTTTTTTGGGCCCTTGTGCTGCTGAATTGGGTACAACAATGTGGCTTTCGGTGGATGTTGGGGCTTTGTGACACTGTTATTTTGGGAAGTCACTCATTTCAAGAATGTCTACTTTCAGAATGTGTTAAGGTGTACATATTAACTTCCAATTTCAGATTGGATCCTTGTGTTGTTGGCTAGTTGCTAGGCTGACCGAAGTTACCATACTTAGGTTGCCTGATCTTGTTTGAACCAGGTTTACTTTCTCACTTGTTGTGTTCATATACTAAAGTTATTCCCTTTTGTTTTCATTTGGTGGATTTTTCGGTCTGTTGTACCTGTTGCAATTAAATTGAGGTAAATTGATTTCATGCTTCATTTTATATAAGTTGGGTTCGTGTGATTTCATGTCAATGTCAGGTTACGGATCTACAGTTTTTGGCCTTGCCTACCAAGGCAAGGATATTGTGTTTAGATTCATTATATTGTATAGTAGCCTAAGGGATTTTGGCCCCTAGGTAATAGGTCTATTTTTACATGAGGATTTTTGAAAGATGACATTTTGGCTTGTGTTGAAACTTGAGATTTAGTTATAGATCTATAATATCTTGAAGGATTTTGATTTCTTTTGGAGGATTTTTTGAAGATTCTATTTTTGCATGGTGAAAAATTTGAGTTTCCCCAATTCTTCTTTTGCCTGAAGATACTTTTTAATGTAATTGGCAAGGCCACAGTGTGATGCACCCCTTGTTTCTTTTGCTTTTGGTTTCCAAAACATTGAGTTTGACACCAATGTACACAACACCATGTTTATGGTGCTATTCCATATTTTAAAATAATACCTGATCAGAAAGGTTTCCTTAAGATATTTTCTGAGGAAGGAAACTCACGTTCAATGTATTGTTCGACATCATACCTTATGTAATTCATCAGAGGCACTCTACTTGGCCAATGGTTTGCAAGACGAAAGAATCATTTTCACCAGATTTGTGAAAGTTGATCTCCTTGAACTTCAAAGAGAAGTTTTGTTACCCTTTTTTGGGCTAGAGTGAACCAACAGCCACCAGCACACCATCCATTGGAAGCTTATTATAACTCAGTTATGAATGAATAATGAACCCCAACTGAGTTGATGTTGGGTTTCACCTGGGTAACCCATTATAGCTCTTGTAGGTAGGAAGGTAGACAAATAGGAGACTACAAGGTAAGTAGATGCATGCAGATGGTTAGTATATCCTTAATGGCTATTGGATTATTAATAGGTAGGTAGTAGAAACAGAAACTGAGATAACCACTAACTACGGTGGTTAGCTAGGGAACTGGAACCCAATGGAAAAGTGTATAATATGGTCCACTCCTCATCCATCCCTCATGGCCCACTGCTGGCTGTTGGTTCACTCTGGCCTTTCTTCCATTTGTTTTTCTCATTAACAATTTGCTAAAGTTTTCATCGAAGTTTGTTTTCTACCCAAAGTGGGATGGCCAAATGGATGCCACTAGCTCGTGTGCAATATTCAATGAATTAAGGATGAATAAGGTTGACTCAGCTCCATACTTGAACCCAATGGTACAACATGATGAGGGACCAAAGGCTTTTCATTCTCGAATCCGAGAAAAAAAAAAAAAAGTGTTGAGTACGTTTTTAATATTTGGAAAGTTTCCAACAGAGGGGCAAAGGTCATATAAAGATAGTTATCAAGCCTTTGTGACCCATTTCTTCCAAAATATATCAATATCTGCTTGTAGAGTTAGTACACTAGCTTTTTATCAAAATTATCCTCTCTTAGAAGTTAGAGGACGTACATGAGCTTTTTTGATAAGATTCAAGTTTTCTCGTGGGGGCAAAACTTGTTTGTTTTTGTGAAGATTCCAACGTCCTTTCGGCACAAGTATATATATATGCTCATTGCTATCCCTGCCCTTGGGGGCGCTAATAGTAGGCATCTGAAGGAATTTTATGTAGCCCCAAAGTAATTTGAGCAGGTTAAATATTTTGGATGGTTGTTGCAACTAACAAGAATTAGCATTGGGGGCCCTTGAAAGGTTTTTTTATTATGGGGAAGATAAAGTGTTGGTCAGTTATTTCTTTTTTTAAATAACCACTAGGTAGGGTTTTTTTTTTTTTGGAGCTTTTTTTTTGGGGACCACACAGGTGATCAAATATCAATATAATAAATTGGGTGCTGAGTAGGTTATCAAAAAATTGCCTAGTAACCACTGGTTATGCATAAGGGTAGGTTATCAAATAACCAGTTAATAATCACCAGTTTAACCTGCTGGTTACTACACCAGTGATATAGTTTTTTAAAATGAAAAACTAAAAAAAGAAATTCTGTTTTTTTTTTTTTGGGGGTATTAGCATTTGAAAATTGATAACCTACCTGGAAGATAATCAGGCCATCTTGGTAGGTTATTAGGTTTTGAAATTTTAATACAATGCGGTTATCAATTTAACTGGTCGTCACAAAATCAAGAACCGGGTGGCAGGTTATAAATAATAACCGGACTGATAACCGGGTCAAAACTCCACAGGCAGCCAGCCAGCCAGCCAGCCAGCAAGCACTGGAAAATACCCACTCACTTTGTTACACTTGACATGCTGATGATGATTAGAGGAGCATAAGGGCCAATTCCATTGATCAGTAGATTCAATTACTTATCTCAGAGTTGGGGTTATGGGCAACCCTAAAAGCTTCTGAATTTTAATGCTTTCAGATTCTAGGCAAAATCAAATCCATGTGTGCAAAGTTGACGGGCACTATATATATTTCGAAGATGTATAAACTTGACAAACAGTGCATTCAGCCAATGGAGAAGGCCAGTGGAAAAAGGCCCCCAGTAGCCAGAAATCTCAAATTATGGGCCATAAGACTGGAAGTGGCGCCTTTCCTGCCAACGAACTTTGTTCCTAAATATCCCCCCAAAAAGCTGAAATTATCCACCCATTTTGACAGTGTCCAGAAAGCAAGCACTCAGCAGAAATAGAGGCTCTCATAGTTCTCAGCCTCTTTGTAAAGCACTCCCAGAAATTTCCTAGTGCATTTGGAGGGCACCTCATCACCCTAAATACCCCCCCCCCCCATAGAATAGAAAAGAGAAGGGATCTTCCACCAAAGTATATAACAGTTGGAGGTACATTACACATTAAAGAATTGAGCTTGCATTGGCTCCACCTCATGCAGGCCCTTCTTCTGGTAATGCCAGTGGCTGAGGGCAATACCATACAAGCATAAGGTCCCTCCCAATCTTAAATAGTAGGTGTAAGATCTCTCCTCCTACTGCTACCACCTCATGATTCACACATGTTTAGGCTTATGATAATCTTAGTCTCCTGCTTTACAGTGGGTAAGGCCAATGGGGTGGGTGGCAGTGCCAAAATGCAGGGCCACACTCAGCTATTGCCTTGTCCTAGGTCCCTTCTAGGTCACTTTTAAAGGTGGATTCACATTTGATTGTATGTCATCCATAACTCAATGTTACAAGTTATCATTCCATAACTCAACGTTAAGAACTTGTAACATTGAGTTATGGATGACATACCATCAAGTGTGAATCCACTTTATTTTGGGAGTATCCCCAACCTGGGGCTTTACCTTACACAAGATGATTGTGTAGAGAGGAAGTGTGACAAAGAAGAGAGGGAACCTTAAGTACTTAAACTGGATGTATCTTGTACAGAAATCAACTATGCCCTAACCCCACACACTACTTTTTCCAGCTCTAAATGTGCACACAAATACCTCTGTGTTTATTTGTTTGTTTGTTTGTTTTAAGGCAACAGATAATGATGATCTTGGGCATGAGTTGTAGTTGTGAAGTGTGAACAGTGTCTAGAAAAAAATTTGAACAAAAAGTGTGTGCGGAACTGTAGAAAGCTGAAGCTGATCTGTAGTGTATTGAAATCTGTTTGTAGTTTCTGAGACAAAAGCAGCACAAAAAGCAACAGCAAGATGGAAAAAGTACCATCACTACTAAGCTTATCTATCACCTTGCCCAAAAGTTAGTTTGCCCATTCCAGCAAAAATACTTCAAGACATAAACTAGAGCATAAAAGGCAAAGCACTGACAACCCAAGAAGGGTGAGAGAGAGAGAGAGAGAGAATGCAGACAAAAGGAGCACTTTGGAAGTCTCTCTCAAAGGTGAAGAAAAACAAATCTAGCAGCCTTCGCAGGACTCACAGAAGGTAGGTGATAAGTGGAGAAGAGACAAAGTCAGACAAGTGTAAGTAGGTATTTTTGTTGCAATACCTACCTATCATCCCACACTTTTCTGCGGGGACAAATTTTGGTCGACTTCTCAGCAACAATTTGTTGATAATGAATGTACATATTTCAGGAAGGAAAGGGGTGGGGGGCATGCACTACACTCCACAGGACACTAAACACATCCCCCTATGAACTTTGCGAGTACAACTTACTTCATGATATTCAAGAATAAAGTATGAACTCAAAAGTAGCCGAAGAGTAGGTCCACTGTCTTTTTTATTGGCAAATTTTCACAAAAATTCGTCCTGAATAATGTGATTTCGACCAAATACAAATGTTTTTTTCATGGAATAAATGGTCCGAATTTGCCAAATTTCGTGAAAAAAAAAAAATCAAATTGCCAGATTTCTAGAATAAGTTCCAGTAGGTAGCCAAAAATATAGAAGGTTCCTGGTTTTTTTCTACTTAAATATCTGGCATGTAGCTGGAATTGGCTAAATTAGTTTCTGGATGGTCGCCACCTTGGCTACGTCACAAAATCCTTTAAACAAATCCTGAGTAGGGCTGCTGCAGTGCTCTGTCCTTCCTGGCACCAGCTGTTAATACCACTATATTGGCCAGATATTGACTTTAGGGCTGATTATCAACAAGGGTATTGGGTCCGGTTACAAATAATCAACATGCTTGGTTTTTAAAAAACAAGAACCAATTAAAGAACCGGACCCACCTGGTATGGGGTCTCGTGTAGGATTGATGGAAATTGGTACCCTGTTAGATTTCAATGTGACATACAATGAATCATTTAGGTCAGTTGTCCCTTATTGCCTAACCCAAACCTAAAGCATTCGTCTTGAGTTTTGAGAAAGTTGCAAAAGGGAGGACAAATCATTCAAATGAAACATAATTGAAAACCATGTTGTGCCCATGAATATTAACCATGCATCAAGAGATAAGACATAATTGAAAACCATGTTCAATTATGTCTCATCTCTTGATGCACCAAGTTTGAATGAAAACAGTATGGAGCCAAGAGTCATAGATGTTTCTTAGGATGTGTGGTATATTCAACATCTACTAAACCAAAAAAATTAGATTCCTCACAACAAGTTGTCTTTCCCCTAGCATTTCTTTGAGTTGAACAATGATATTGATGTAACTCCTAGAGTTGTTCAAACCACACTATGCATTATGTGTCATTTTGTTTCCCAAGCTCATAGTAGTAACTGCCTAGTAGATGTGGATTAAATCCATGCAGACCTATTACACACTTATTATAACAACAAATTTGCATTACAATATGCACATATTCACATTTCCTGCATTGATTTTAAACACACCTCCCTTTATAATTCATTAAAGTACCAGATTCATGGTTATTTCATATAACCAGAATTTGTACTTCAAGATACAATGTAGAAAATCCAAAAACAAAATTACACTTCATTTCTTTATTTTTTTATACTATATAAAATTCACACAACAATATGAATAGGAAAATCATTACAAAAGTTTGTACTTTTCCTATTTACTAAAAACTTTCATCAAAATACAGTAAAAAAATTGCATGTTCTGTTGAAATGAAATGAAATCAACAAATAAATTTGTGGTATCTCCAAACATAATTTGTAGTTTCTACCAAAAAGTAGCTACATCTATTTTCATTCCAAAATTGTGTGTCTAAAAATGAATATCCTTTCCTTAGAACTTCCATCTTTGGGCAATCCCAAGTCACCATCCACATGATTCAAAACTAAACAAGAAGTCAAAATTTAAAACCTCTAATGTCCAATGATCAATCCTTATCCTTAATGCCTTGTTCATCCAAAATAATGTAATCAGCCTACCCCCTTAACACTACCCATTAGTGAAAAAGTGTGGTCATCTATAATAAAGACCATGGGACCACATATATGAAAAGCACATTAGTTCAAAACATGCAAATGCTTGGGTTAGGTTGAAGGCAACAAATGTGCAAGTTGTTGGAGAAGAATGTGGCCAAAGGAAGTTGAAGCATTGGGTCGGTCTTAGTTATGGAACAATCACCAAGCATTTTTGTGCTTCTATTCCTTACAAATGAAAAAGATGTGGCCCAAAATAAGTTTGTGAAAGACTTGGTATTGTATGTTGTAAAAGGCTACATGCCAATTTCAACAATGGAAAACAATTGTCTAAGATTGTTTAGTGTGGTGATAGAGTTTTCGTGCGGTGTTTATTTCGTTTTTTAATAGGTACTACATCTTTTGATTTGTGTATGTTTAGATTTAGACATGAAACATTTGCATTTGTGATCAACTTTGTGAACTCATAGTGGGTTCCTTGCCATGTGAGAATGGGCTTATTTGAAAATGTGAATACAACATGATCAACCATGGATGCACATGTGTTCAAGAACTTTTGTCTTTTTGTAACTTATTCAACAAGGTTGTTGAATATGTGAAGGATGAAGGGGGAACTTGTCCACCCTTGCAAAAGCATTAACTTCTATTGAAATTTGCACCCCTTTGGCATTTAAATTTCCTTGGCAAGGCAATTACTTTGGACATGCATTTAACAAGGCTTTATTAATGTGCATGTAATGATCTCAAGGTTTTTATTGGTTTTTGAAAGGTTAATATATTGAAAACTACACAAGCTTCTATATTGAAAATAATCACATGGACTAGGGTGAACCCATCCTTGGGTGGTACCACTAAGAACCACCTCAAGGAATTAATGGTTCAAGAACCAAAAGTGACTAAATCATTTTCTTGAACCTTTTCCTTTAAACATTTTCACAACTATAATTTTTTCCCCCTCATATTTATCCATTGCATGCACTAATATATGGCTTTGAAATTTAAAAATTTGGAAATTATTGTTAAAATTTTGTATTCTTATTTAAAATGGCCCCTTTAGAAATCAATAACCTTAACTTTGGAAATTCATAATTAAATTTATACTTATTCAAATAATTACCTAATAAAAACTTAAAATTTTAATGACTTCAAGAAAAAAATTCCCAAGAAAATTTTCAAATCATGTTTCAAATTTGTGTTCTTGACCAAAAAGAAACTAGTGTTACATTCCTGAAATTTTTCCTAAATGCAATGATTAGGAACATCAAAATATAGAATTTTTTTTATGTTATTGAAATTTCAAAATCTATGGAACCTCATAAATGTATTCATTAAAAAATATTTATGAAAATATTTATTTAAATGTTTCCTATGATTTTTCAAAGTTAGATGAGTCTAGGAAAATCAAGGTGTAATATTCCTAATGGTACCACTCAAAGATGGGCTTGCCCACTAAAAAGTCCATAAAGGGCCATATGCAATGGAAAAAGGCATGCTTGAATGTCAAACATTTACCATAAAAAATTGAAAACACATGTGAAGACTAGGTTTGCCAATAAGATGAATTTTTAAAAAAGACCTTTGAATATTGTGATGCAATTAATCTTTGTTATGGAAGGTAAGAGAACCAAAATTTGCAAGGTTGTGTTGTAGATGCACACATGCACACACATGGGTTGTTTGCAAGGTTGTTACAAAAACCATGTTTCATGTGATAAAGCAATGTATTTTTAATCAAACCAAAAACTAATGGTTGTTGTCTTATGCCTTTAATGTTGTGCTTTTTACTAGTGTGCACACGCAATAGGAGATTCAACAAAATGGGGCTAACTCTAACATGTTCATAAAAAGAGGATTTTGAGTCAAAATTACAAACTTTGTGGGTAAAAACACATAACATTGTCCATAAAATATTGTCACAAAGCAAAATTTGCAAGATTTGGCCATGTGATTAAATAGAAATGATAAAACTAATAAAAAACTCAACATTTAAGTGTTATACATATTATAATCACATTGTATGAATTTTTTTAATAGTCTTTGAATTGTCATAACATAATGAACTTTTTAAAAAGTACCAAACAATCCTTAATTGTTGAATATGGATTTCATGCACCTTCATATAATTTTTTATTGAACAAAGGACTCAATGATAAATATGGTGTGGTAACATTGATATTAAGGAAGACTTTTTGAAAGGATTTGGATGACCAAATTTTTTTATGTATTTTGAATTATGGTGTTTTTCCCATTAAGTCATTTCTTTAGTGAATATAATAATTTAGAAGCTCATATTTCAAAATTTAAGTTCTCCATAAGGCAAATTAGGGTTGAAATTTTTTTAATAATGAAAATCTAATGATAATTTACAAAATGACTTGTGGGATTCAAACTATCCTACCTGCACACTATTTCCATAATGTTATTTTGAAGCAATTATGGGCTTCCATATGTGCTTAAAATTGTTACACGTTAGTGTGTTTTCACCGTTGTGTGTTCACATGATGGGAAAAATGTTAGATATTTTAACACCATTTTTGGCATTTGCATTTGTTTACAACTCTATCAAGTCACACAACATGCTCACAATGATGCTAGACATGCACTTTAAAAGTTTTGATGTAGTGAAGGCTTTGGTAGAAAGGTTGAAGGTGGTGGATATGGTGACAAAATATGATTATAAAACTTTCATGCTACTTTTAATGGATGTGTTCATTAGAAGCAAAAATATTGTTTGCAAGAAATTTTTCTTTTATTGGTTTTAGTTCCTGAATCTTGTTATTGTTAACCTTCTTGAAGTTGTGATTCCTAAAGAAGAGAATTCAATTTTTCATGTAATGGCATCAAATGAAGATGTAGTGTAATCACTATTTAGAAATGAGTTATCATTATTTTGCCATTTTCTTGTGACATTTGAAGATTGGGAATCGCCCCCAACATGGTGGTAAGTTCTATTTCTAATACCATGGACTCATGTTCCATTTTCAATTGCACATTTGTTGTGACCATGAATTTGGTGGTTCATTGTTCAAAGGTTGGTTTAATGAAACGGTAACAATTTGATGTTTACCTTTTTCTTTGTTTGATGTGGGTTGTAAGTTGTTTTATATGCATTAGATGTGCATGCATATGATCAAAACAATCTCAATTGATTCCTTAAAACATGTATGTTGTTTATTGCATGTTCTTTGATTCATTAATTGTGGAAATTTTTGCATGAAGTTACAGCTTGAGTGAAGGATGTATTGATGAGGATTTATTAATGTGATCTACTTAATAGGTGATAATGGAAGCTTGTGGTGTCTTAAGCTTTAAGGTAAATAAGTGCATTCTAAGTGAACACACAACACACGCATGTGATGATGAATTTTTTCTAAATTGTTTTCTTCACAATTTAATTTGTTTTGAAACTACATCTTTGTTTTGTACCCATGTAGTACATAACAACTATCAAACATATCCAATGATGACAAAATTGTGGAACCTAGAAGAAATGTCTCCCTTGTGAAATGGTTACAAAAGCTATACTAGTCATGTTTTATGATGATTTGATATTCCAATGTTTGTATGGGCTATGGTATTTGGTCTTTGGTCAATTTGAAATTTTATGACTATATCTAGATTTGCATTATAGGCCTAGGGCTCAAAAGATTTGGTGTAAAATTGAATATACATAGATGAAGTATTCCTTATTATTTTTATCTTATCCAAATTGTTACTTATCATTAACAATAACAATCTCCATTTATATTTTCACTACAAGGTTGAAAGAAGTTGGTGCAAATGGGCATAAAATAGAAAAGGCCAAAATGATCATTGCTTTGCAATTTGTGTCTTATGTCTTGTCCTTTTTACCTTATTAAGTTGAATGTAATGCAAGAAATGCAAGGATTGAAAATTCTTACTTAGGGTTTTCGAAACTATTTTTCATAAATGAGGGACAAGGTGGGTGTTAATGAGAATTGCAACTTTGAAAGGTTTTTGAAAATATATGTTGTTTGATGTGTTAAGTTGGATGTGGTTTTTTGGGAGTTTAGTTGTGCAAGTGAATGTGTAATTATTTTTGTCTTTTTGGAATGTTTTATAAAAATTGGTTTTTGAAAATATATGTTGTTTGATGTGTTAAGTTGCATGCGGTGTTTTGGGAGTTTAGTTGTGCAAGTGAATGTGTAATTATTTTTGTCTTTTTGGAATGTTTTATAAAAATTGGTTAATGTCACCAGGAAGTTTTGTAGGTAATGAACATATGAATTAAGGCACATGTCATATGTCATGTTGAAGAAATTGTTAGTTGACATTCAAGTGACAAATATGGGCAAGTGCCATAATTGTAGAATAATATTCAAACACAAGAATTTGTTAGATGGATCAAATATATCTAACAATGTTGTTGGCTTCTTATGTGTTTGTGGTTTGAATGTATGGTGAATAAATGAATTGGGGATTGATTGAACAACTAGCATGGGGCAAAGCAATTATAATTGAAACTAATCTAAAACACTATATTTTCTAGATTAAAACTTAATATGACTTTTGATTTTTTACTTCTTTACTCATAGTAACATTCAATACACGGTTAATGTGATTGTTTCTAACATTGCTTTTATGATGCATAGGACTTAACCATTTGATTGAGCTTCTTGGCATATTGTTGCAAGATAATGAATACAAACTAGAGTTTAAGGTTTAACCTGTTGACTTACAAAATATGTTATGTTGTGACCTAAAGACATGTCCTCCTATGTGCTACAAGATGTAGTTAGGGTTTTAACTTTTTGTGCTTTACTACATGGTGATGAGACCATCACCTTTTGGTGGTTTGTCTTTGAAGAAGAAAGGCAATGGTGGTTACTAGAGACTATGCCATTATTTATCTCCTTCCATTCTTGGTTTGCGTGTGTTTAGTGTGCTAGTTGATAACTTTCTATGGATTTGAAATGAGGAGTAGATATGTGCAGGAAAATGCAAGGAGAAGATGAGCCAAAGGTGCAAAAGCAAGGATTTAAGGTGTGCAATACTCCTATAAAGATGGATAGAATGAAACTAAGTACATTTTTATGGTTTTTGATCTTCTTTTTGTTTTCTTTTACTTTGCTTTGCTACAAGAGAAATTGTATTCAACTCCATCTTCCACTACGTAGATATAGTTTCTGTGAAGCAGTAGAACAAATGTAACAACAACCATGTCTAAAGTTTTCAAGGATTAAAAAGACAAGGTGTTATTTGTAATGTGTGTTGATTTCTGAATTTTTTGTTGGTTCTTGGAAGCATGTTTTTGGGACACCTATTAATAAAATCATCAAATGTGTGAACAAGTTGTGTATGGAAGTTGAATGTAGATAATATAGCATTCAAAATTTCTATAGTCTAATAGTTGGCACTGGGTAACTTAACATTATTGTAGATAGGATCTTTGAGTCCCAATTTTGGTTACAATGCATTCTTCATTTCAATTACTAAGCAAGCTTCATTTGAGTTTTGGGGAATTTTTTTCATTGTCTATAGCACTATGCACTGAATGCAATGAAACCATTGATGAAATTCATGTTTGATGCTTGGAAGTTGGATGTAAAAAAAGTTGACAAATGCACATGGAATGCATGGGGGAAAAATATAGCATATAAAGTGCTCTACAAGAACTGGCCTTGACAAATACTAGGTGGGTATCAAGTAGGGTATTCCAAAACCAAACCCTTATGCATAACATGTAGGTATTTCATGAACCATACCCAGGAAAATGGATAATTGGTGGGTTTTGTTGAGACATTGCAAATTGATAAGAGGTGGGTCCTGACAGTTTTCAAAAAATCGGGTATTTGATACCCTGTGTGTTAATGAGATTTTCATTTTGAAAAATACTCTGCCCCTCGAGTATTGGGAAAAAGTGATATCTGACCAGCACTGGTTAATACCGCTCTACTTTGGCAGCTTCAACACTAATTACACTATTTTCAGAAATATTCACAATTGATTTTTTAAAAAAAAATCCAAGTTTTATAAATTCAAGGAAAATGTTCAACCTTATAGAATATTCAATTTTTTGAAATGAAAATCTCAAAACGAATTGATTTGTTCGACAAACATGTGTTGAAGCTTGCCAACATACAATGGTAAGTAAGAAATGCTATGATTAGCAAATTACCCCAAGTCTTACAAAAACCCTATGGCTCTTTTTCGAGCCAAAACAAAGAGGAGTTTCAAGAACAAAACAGGGGGCTTCTTCTCACAATTGATGATGGAGAGAGAGAGTATGGGAGAAAAGATGCTAGGAGGGACGACAACAAGAATTCAAAAACTCTCAATTTGGAACATTACAACAATGATACCCCAAAAGAAATTCTCCTTATTCTTCTTTGTTGTTTTTGTTCTTCTTCTGGATTTGATGGCTTCATCATATCTAGGTCGGTAAAGAAGAATTCAACTCAGGTAATGATGATGATCTTAAGCCAGCCTTGTTGGGTATCTAATATCTATATGGCCTTACATACAAAATTAGAATGTGCTCTGCTTCTTCATCAGCTACACACCAATTTAGCAAACTACCCTAGCACCTAGCCTGGTTGGGCAGCAAGGTGCCTAATTAATATTTTTTTTGGTCAGTTATGTTTGGCAATAAAAAAAATAATAATAAAAGATTCAAAAAAAATTGGCATTGTACAATATCATTGAATCTATTGTGCTTAAAAAGGTTTCATTCAAATTTTGGCATGGTAGGCCACATATTTTTCAGACTTTTTAATGAGGAAAAAGGCCTTAGATTGATAGTGAAAACTTGAAAGTCTAAATTGATTACCCTGGGAAAGTAATGTGCTAGGGATTTACTACTTCTCACATTAGTCTACAAAGTATGAGGAGATCACAAATGAATGAATAATTATAATAAATAAATGAATCAATCAATCAATAATTGAGTCCATTGCAAAGCAAAGTGCCCTTGGGGGCCTAATTAGGTGACTCCTTTTGACAGGAGACAATATAGTTTGTTTCTCTCTTAATTAAATGAGTTCCCCTGCTTGGGCCGCCAGAGACTGCCTGCCTTTCTGCCTTGAGTTGGTAGCCTTTTACCGAGTCCGTGCAAATTGATACCTTTTTTTTCTTTTCTTTTTTTGGGTAGCTTGCCCTGGCACACCTATTTTGTTTCTTCCAACAAAGTTCGGTGGTTCCTATTCCCACTTTCTTTCAATCAGAATAGACCCAAAAAAAATTTGGATAGCTTGGAATGTGTGGGGATATCTCCCCATTAGTTTAGTGTACTCTGGGTTCTGATTGCTCACGTGGTTTAGACATTGGGCAATCCATCCACAGAGGAAGTAGGCAAATAGGTAGGGTGTTCATAGGAAGGGCTATTGAGTCCAGGTTAAAAATAAATAATAATACCCACAAAATGGCATTTTGCAACTGTATCAATTCTGTGCCTATTTTATATATATATATATATACCTACCTATTCAGGATGCTGCTGGATGTCTGTCTGTCTGATGACCCCCTCCTCCCCCTCCCCACCCTTCTTTGTGTGAATGAGGACAAGTGGAGGCTTCATGACAACTTAGTTTGGTGGTTGTAGCATTGGGAACATGATTTTGGCCTTTGATGGATGGCTGCAGGCTTCCAAAATAAACTAGGGTTTGAACAGGGTGCCTCTTGTCAGTCTTATGTCCTTTTGCAGGAACATGTCAGAGTTCTGTTGCCAAATCATTGGTGATATTGGGGCCACACACTGACGTCCCAGCAACTGGCCCACGTGACTCCATGCTCTTCCATTCTGTCCTCAAGTGCAACAAAGAAGCACACAACCTAGATCCCTGAGTTTCTTATTCTCTTCTTCATCACATTGCACAAGAACCCAATTACCAAATTTTCATTCTACAAAGAAGTGACTTAAACCTCATTCATTAATCTAACTTACTCTTAGTTACCAAAAACCGAATACAACTTTTTTGGAAAATGTTTTAAAATATGAAAATATTGAAAATATTTAGAAGTAAGCATTACAAGAGAAGAAATGGTTTTTCTCACACAAAAAGTCGTGCCTTCATGACACAGATGATGTGAGGTTATGTGGTGTTTATTGTGGCATATATTACATGAAAATGGTAATCTGACATTAGGTAATGATACGTGTATATTACACATGTGTCCTGAGTTGCAACTTTTCTTGTGAGAAAATTCACATTCTCTTTAAGTGAAATTTTTTTTGGAATACAAAATAGGTGAGATACCTTAGGTTGACACATGGCATGTTTAGGAATTGACACATCACATTTTGCCAACTAGATACCTAATTACTAGCAACTTTTCGCAAGTCTTTTAAGGGTTAAGGTTGCACAACGTATTTCTTGATGTACTCGTATGCTAGCCCTGAGTATGTGTACAAAACACATAGTACTCAAGAGGGAGTACAGCAATTTTTGATAAGATTGACCACATTCTTACAAAAGAACAACTTCTTGTAAGTACTATGGAATGTCCTTGCCTTCATTCGTATACATCCCATGACTTCGAAATACACTTTGAAGGACAGCACTTTGTTTCTGTGAAGTAATTTAATCAAATTGGACTTCAAATCCCAAATGAGTTCCAATTCCCAGCTGCCATGTTCAGTTTTCATCCAAGAATAACTTGCAAGGCGGGATTGTTGAGAGACCTTAACAGTTATTTATCTTATGGGCCTGTGCTAGTCGGCGCTCACTATGTATCTTAACTCCTAAGTGTCATTGATCTCCTGACAAGCGGAGTCACCATGTTGCAACAACTGCAGTGTATTAGGCATACTGGTTCATTATTTTCTGGCAAATCCGACCCCATGCAAGTTGGATTGGCAAGTTATCAAAGGACTTATCTCCTTGAAGTTGTTGTGTCAAGAAAATGCAATTAGGCCCGACACTAGCACAAAAGTATGTGAGCAAACAGTAGTCAAGACACTTTGGATCAGAGGTATGTAGACGAGGGGAGGGGGCCAACCTTGTGAACACATAATTTGAGCTGTCAGCAATTATATCCTTCATCATTTCTCACAGTAGCCTCCTTCCGCAACATGTGCCTTATGCTCAGTGGTGAATGCTCTGGGTTGTTCAGAGTAAACTTGGGTTGTTTCAAGTTTCAATGCCCGATGAAGGAGAGTTGCTCACAAGTGTGTACTGGACCCATATATTGTCTGCTCGCTCTATTGTTCCCATTCTTAAGAGAAAATGCCTATTTTTGAGCAAGCGATGTCAACATTCGAGTAATCTGAACATCTTTCAGAGAATTTGGGAAAGTCTACAACTAAGTTATTGCATCAACACAATTATTTAGCTCCTTACATTTTCCCCCTACAGCTGCTGAATCCTGCCATGGTAGTACAGATTCTATGACACAGCACCCACCAGTGCACCATCAGTTGGAAACCCATTATAACTCAATTGTGAATGAACTATAAGTGAGTTGTAAGGTTCCACCTTGTAGCCTATCATGTGAAACCCTCCTATTCACGCTAGGAAGGTAAAGACTTACGTGTGATTCCAGTAATTATGATAATCAGAACTGGTTTAGGCAAAGCAGATGTAGGGTCCAATAACGTCACTAGGACAGTTCCAACATGGTTGTCTAGTTGACAATTTCAAAAACAAATTCATAATTACCTCATTCTGGTGTGTAAATATTTCACTCTTATCCTAATAACTATCTCAATCTTTTCCTCTACCCACCAACATGAATATTAAAAGGCAAATTAACAAGTGCCCTTTCATGTTCATGGTATTTAAATTTAATTTGAAATTGACATAAATAATGGTGAACTATTGGAAACCATATGGGAACATAAATAAAAAGAAGGGGACAACGTCTACCTACCCTTCTTATGCTACTTATCAAACTTGGTAGGTAGATGCGTGTGGATGGTTGATACATAGCTTGTGGGACAGGAATACAATGAAAAAGTGTTTTCCTGTCCACACACCATTCATCCTGCACAGTGCACTTGTGAGTGGTGGTTCACTCCAGCCAAAGTAGTACAACATTAGCTTCCCTTTCAATCAAGTTCCCTGTTTTACAAGCTCATGCCTCAATTAACACAATGTAGAGTGGCTTTGCATGAAAGCAAGAAAATAGGTAGATCCCCATTCATTTATTCCATTGGGTATTTTTTTCTTTTCCTTTTTTTTTTTGACATGAATGAACAACTCCAATGCAAAGAAAGACAAGTACAACATAACCCCAATGGGAAAACCTACCCTAGGCAAAGCCCACACCAAAACCAAGCCTGGCTACTAAATTAAGTGACCATGATAGCCAATGAAAAGGAATTTAGAATGTGTCAATCCATCATTTGTCCATAGATTATTGCTAAGTGTGGCAAGGTAGCAAGGACTCAAATTTGGTGTTATTGTTGTTTTTTTTACTAAGAAATTTGTTTGAAATGAACATAACATGTCTTTAAGTTGTTGTATGTAGTCACAACATTTACAAAACTTTATATGCCTTATTTTTTGATATCAAAGCTACTAGATTTTGAAACACTTGTATGTATAGATGCTTTGGGATTATTATGTCATTTTGTAAAAAAAATTTAACATGTCAAATTGTAGTGAAAAAAATTCTATGTTGAAATAAGATCTTCAAATTTCACATGAGCAATAATGGAAATAACTATTTGACAAGGATATAGAGATTTTTGCACTTGAGCCAAGATCTACAATTCTTCACATCACAGATTTGGAATAATCAACATTGTTAGTTTGGATCCATCCAAAGCAACGATTGGAGACATAGTTGTTAGAATAACACATAATGCATTTGAGATTAAAACCTAGGTGTGGATGAAAGTGTGTGATGGTAGCAGAACATGGAAAGGTGTTGCTCAATTTCAAGGAGGAACCTATTTCTCCCACTTCTTCTATTCCATTTCTAGTCCCCATTTATGAAGGTAGAGATTCATTGCCATGCAATGGAGATATTTGGATACCAAATGGAGCAATATTTGAAAGTCACAAAATTCGTTTTTGTTCCTAGGTTAGAAGAACTATTTACTTTAGGAAATAAAATTATTAAAGTACAACATATGGATGTTTCTTTAAGGTGATGAGTTGAAGAGCCAAATATGATCACTTCGAGGAACCACAATGGAATTATGAAACATTTGAAATGGCACACTTTTGCTTTGATACCTATGAACTTTGGGGATGTGTCTAAAGAAAGACAAAATTGATCCATGGTTGATGAAATTAGATGTATCACAACATGATGAGATTGCCATGAAAAAGTTGGTGGAAGATGATCAAACAACCAACACCAACTAGAAAACTTCCATTCCAAATAAACTCTCTAACCCATTCTCCTGTAAATTCATCATTAATAATGATGAACAACAAAAACCTTTGCCTTTTGCAAGGGATGTCTAGATACCGAAATTACCAATAAAAAGAAACAGATTTGTTAAATTTTTTTTGTCAAGTATGGAAAATTTATTTAAGAAATGATATAGGATTATCAAAGTAGAGGATGTAAGAATAACTTCTCGGTTTTTAAGTTGGTTTTTAGACCAAGAAACTACAAGGAAAATTGTTTGGAAAGCAAAAAGTGAAGACCATGTAGATTTTTGTGTTGAATAAATAGCTTTATATTAGGACCATCTAATGTTAGTAATGATGAGCCTTAAGGGCATGGATAAATTATTTTGGGGTAAATTTTTTGAAGATGTACATGACTGGGTTGAACGTTTGGAAATGGTAGTTGAAGTGAGGGGGATCTATGGATGGAAATTGTTCAAGATTGGCATGCTAAATTTAAGGGGAAAATCTAAGGAATGGTAATAGAAGTTGGCCATTGTTGTAGCAGACTGACCAACCATGAAAGTTGTTATGCTTTTAAAATATGGCATAGTGGATAAGGAGGACATCTAGGTTAAATTGAACCAAATAAAACAATAGCCTAAACAAAAAGTTCTAACATACCATGACAGAATGGAAAAGCTTTTTGCAAGAGGTAAATTAGAAGATGTTGAATAAAGGCAAATATTTACTTTTAAGTTTTGTTCTAAAATTAAAAAGTTATGTGTGATGAGAGATTATTTGAATATGGATGCATTGCTTGCTATAGCTTTGCAAGTTGAATGGGTTTTGGTGGAATTGGAGGAGATTCCATTTGAATTGTTGAGGGTAGATCATGAAGAAGGAGTTGTGGCTAATGTTGTTCAAAAACAAATCAATGTGTTAAATGATTCATTCATTAAAAAAAAATTAAACAAGGGACTTCATCAAGTCATGGAACTGGATCACCGATTGCCAACATTTTTTTAGTGTGTCAAATATGCAATTTAGTTGATCATGTTGCTACTATTTGTCCAAAAATTGGGGACCTTAAACCTAAATGTGGTAAATGCGGTCTTCCACATAAAACAAAAAATTGTGGTTTCAAATGCGGTTATTGTGTAGGTATGGGTCATATTGAAAACAAATGTTGGAAGAAAGGGAAGGAAACCAAGTCACATTCAACTACAAATAATTACTAGGAAGTATTTGTGGATGATGAATCAATAACGTTAGAACAATTGAATAGGCTATGTGGGACCAAACATGACAATTTTTCGAAACTAAAATATTTAAAAGGCAGCTACTAATGGAAATGCAAACATTGGAGATTGATGAAGCAAATGATAGAACTATAGGATTTGGACCCATGGATGTCATGGAAGAAGGACCAACATGCTTTAAGATTTTGACACATTTCATAAAAGGAATTTTTTAAAAAACTCTGATGGAAACTATTTTGTCCATCTTAGGGGAGTTGGAGTACTTGGAGAGTCTTGTGAAGTTAATGCAGAAGAAGAAGGATGATAGTCTGAAATCATCAAACTTGATAAAATTAAAGGAGACACTTGTAATTCACAAAATATGCATTAACAAGTGTCATCAAAACAAAACACTACATATTTTAATAGAGGTCAACAATCATTTGATTGAAAGATTGGTTAATATAAGAACATTGATGTCAATCATGGCCACAAGAGTGGTCCATGAAATCATATAATGCATTGTCCCATCTAATCCCATATAATTCCTCAAAATGATCCTATATAGATGCATTATACTATATGAATTATAGTTACTAAATGGTATAATGCATCTAGTTATGGGATTAAAATCCTATAAGACTACATCAAGAGTTGTAACTTAAATGTTTGGTAAGATAAATGAGATTGTAATAAAAGTTGGAGACATCCAATCCCTAATGACTTTTATGATTATGGATACTAACAGCTATGACCTATTGCTTGGATTAGATTTCTTGATTAAAATCAAAGTTGTAATGTATGTGGAGAAGTGCACCATCCAAGTGAGACAAGGACTTGGAAACAATCTCCAAATTCTACCATTGAACAATGGTCATTATGATGTAGGTTGTTAAGAATCAAACACAACATGATATTGTGGAAAATCTAGAGAAATGACTTCAACATACAACAATCAATAATAAGGTATCATTCTTTGATGATGATGAAAGTCAGAGTAGTTCTAAGAACAACAAGGATGCATCTAATGATGAAGAGCATATGTGGAACCTTTCTATGTTCACTCAAACAATAGATATGACTCAACATGAGGCGATTCCTTAGCTGGAAGAAATGGGTGATGATGGAATGGAAGCAATGGTTAAATTGGAGGGGCCAATTCAAATCATCAACCTACTGATTGAGAACCAAGCTGACAACACTATGTTTGGAGAAAGTTTTTTAATTCTAATGATCTAGAAGACTAAATGTGGTGTGCTACAATAAAGGAAGAAAAAAGCTAGGAATGAAATATTCCTCAATTTCTATTAGCAAGATTGCCTCAAATCTTTCAATCAAGGACACAAGAAATGGCAAGGCACAAATAGAACCTTTGTCATTGGTTAATACCAAAGATAGGAAAAGAAATTGTTAGGAAGAAATTAAATCAAAAATTGATATGGATCCCACCCTTGACCATGAAAATGGCAAGTAGTTATGGTAGATATTAGACCAATTTTAGGATGTCTTTGCCTAGAATAAAAGAAAGCTAGGTTGTTACAATATTGGTGAACACACTATTGACACATAAGGATTTTTGTCATGTCGCACTACCCCAAATAGATTATCTTTTTGGGAAGAGTTGGAAATGAAATGTTAGATAAATGTTTTGGTTTCACTATAAGAAGCCAAAACACATCTAAATATGCATGTAGAATAATGTTTCCTATAAAGAAAGATGACAATCAATGGTTCTGCGGGGATTATCGTCCATTGAATCAACATACCAAAAGGGATGCATTCTTGATGCCTTTAATTGTTGATGTTCTTACGCAGTTGTGAAGATCCCGATGCTTTTCTACTTTTGATTTGTAGTTTGGATTCTGGCAAGTAAAGATGTCGCCAAAAGACGTGAAGAAGATTGCATTAATCGCCAAATCTAGTCTCTTTGATTGGAATGTTATGCTTTTCGGCATGAAGAACACAACCAACATTGTTTCAAGAACCATATTGAAGTTTTTAAAAAGTATATGGATAAATTCTTGAAGATTTTTGTTGACAACTTGAATATACACAACACAACTTAGGAGACTCACTTGCAACATCTGAAGTTTGTGATACTAAAGTTAAGGGAAGTAAACCTAAAACTGAACCTTAGCAAATGCATCGGATTTTAGGACATGTTGTGAGTATGGAAGGCATGCAACTTGATCAAAGAAAGAATAAAACATAACATTTACTAAAAAAAGTTGTTTGAAATAAACATAGCATTTCTTTAGATTGTTTGCAATCACAATGTTCACAAAACTTTATGTGCCCAACTTTTTGGTTGCAGGGCCTCCCACCATCACGAGATGTTTATCTCTCACCTCTGTTTTTTGGGTCAGTCCTATTTACCCTGGTCATTTTCTTTTTTCCATTCTCTCAATAGGCTTCACAAACCACTCCACTTCAACTTATTTCTCAGTGGATATCTCACCCTACCCAATACTGGCAACAATTTAGATAGCTACTTGGATCATAGCTCCTTTGGTCAGTAGTAGGAACATATAGAGGCACATATGGGAAACTAATAAGAGAAATTTGCTAAATTTTGATAACATATTTAGGAACAAATCAATAATTGAGCAAATTGAACAAAACCACTTCTGATATGCCACTTGATGGTTGGTAGTTCATTATTTGTGCTAATAGACTTTGGTTGCAAAACAAGGTAGTCATTTCTTATGCATAATTTGGACCAGACTTTTGTCCTTTCATTTGCCTTCTCATTTTCCTCTTTGTTGCCATGTTTCATTACAATAAACTTTGGCAGGTGTTTTGTCTACAAACAAAAAAAGCAGAGAGTTTATCCTTTGAGATATGTGTTGTGTTGGGGCATTCCTTGAAAACCTGCTGTTTCAAGGACATCCAGCAAAAAACAGGATTTTGGGGGTACAAATATCAGGTTCTAAGTGTTAAGAATAAATCGGAGCTGAATGTACTTAGTGTCTGGTAGAGGGTTTTTTCTCTCTCAATTTTGTGATGTAGCTGAAGTGATGACCATCCACGAGAAGATTTAGCCAGATTTGGCTACATACCAGAAAGTAGAAAAAAACCATAATCTTTCTATATTCCTGGCTACCTACTGGAACCTATTGTAAAATTCTGGTGATTTGAAAAAAAAACTTCCCAGAAAAACACTGATCTGGTATATAGTTGGGGGCCTGGTATAAACTATTAACTATAAGCCTCGGTATCAACCACCAGACCAGCCTAGCCCTTAGGGCTGGGATACCAGCTGGATACTAAGACCAGACATATGTAGGGTTTCAAGGATGTGAGTAGAGAGAGCTGACAAGTCTGGAATTTGGGTTTAGAAACTAGTCTTTGTACTCCATGCAGCCAAGTCGTCCTCCTCTCTTGTCGTGTATGACTTTGAAGGTGTAATCTTGTCACACATGATGAGTCAGAAGCTGTAATTGTTTTGTTTTGTGAACTATGGTGGCCCTTTCCTTATGGCTACTTGTTTGTCAGTCTATTTTGAACGAGACTGTCTTAGCATGGCAGTATATATTGTGACTCATATTAATTAGTTGTGGGGACCTTGCAAATTCAATTTGTTTTCTTTTGTGATGGGCATCTTAGATTGGCCCCATCACCCTCCCCACATAAAATTTATTATTAATTAAAAAATTAATAAAAATCAACCTTCGGACAGTCCCAAAATAGATATGTCGTGATCTCCTCCTTTAGAGCTACAAGAGTAGAACTTAGGACAAAGGATATGGGATAAAGTGAGGAGCTATTTTGGGAACATGTTGAGGTACATATTGGGAACTTGATGGGAACACCATGGGGACAACAAAATTCCAACAAACCCCCCCCCAAAAGAAAGAAAACCTTGAGCCCCCTGGGTGCATGCTGCATCAACTCATTGGCTGCAAATTTGTTTATGCCTTAGCTGTGTTCTTTGTCATTTTTGGCGTAGGCGAATGGTAGGGCCATGAATTACAGTTGAATATTGAGTTTATTTGTTCCACATAAACACTATAAATTTGTACCAATGCATCACAAATCATAATACGATGATTAGTTAGTTTAAACTGGTATATAATATCTAGCTGCTACCTGATACCCGTATCTTTTTTGGTATTTCATTTCTAAAGAGACATATTTGTCATGACCAGACTGACACCAGACCAACAAAGGTTACAATATACAACCCCCCCTCCATTTCAGCACATACCAGTAAAAATCTCCTTTTTTTTCTATCTTTTTTCTTTTCCCCTGCCAGACCTTTTGTGAATTATTTTGTGGCAAACATCAGACAATAGTACGAAGCACAATATATAACTGCTACTTGGGAGGAGTTCCTTTTTGGGATTTCATTCTAAACAGACAAACATGTATCAAGACCAGACTAGTAGTTTGTAATATACTTAATACCAGATTAACAAAGGTTGCAAGTTTCAGACCCTGTCCAAAACAAAAAAATATGACAATATAGGTGAACAAGTTCAAGTATAAACAGAAAAAAGTTGGAAAAAGTCCGTATGCAAATGGAATGAATGGAGCAAATGCACTGCACCTCTTCTTTATTTATTTCTAAACAAAGGGAAAAAAACAAGCTGAAAGAAGGGACCAAAAAGGACCACCGACCAAAGTTGTCCATCTGCCAAAAAGAATGAGCGAAGCAAGTGTAGTTTGAGCCCAGACAGTAGTAGTAGGCCAGGCTTAAGGATTTGTCAAATATAATGAATACAGACTAGACAGTGCATGAACACAAAGTCCTTGAACTGAACTAGGTACAACAACTCATGGGCAATATTGGATGTGTTTGCAGTGTGATACTGAGCTCAAAGTTATGAGGCAGTATTGTAGAGCCATCAAAGGACTGCAACAACATCAGTGACAAATCTATTCCAGTAATCACTTTTGCCAACTATGAGTTCACAGCAAGTGTCATAAAATAAAGTGGGGAATATTACATCAACTCCTAGGGTTCCCACTAATCTCTTGTTTGTCAATCCAAGGGTTTGGTTTATTTGGTTGTAGCCTTTTGAGAGGAAATGTGTTGATTAGAATCCATGAAATGGGGTTTTTAACTTGGCCGTCTACTATATGCCACATGTTCAAAGACATCCCTTCCTATGATACTCATTGCATCAAACGAAAGATCCTTCAATAGATTTTCTTAGAAATCTCAATTTGTGTCAAAAAATCTATTGATTTTTTATGACCATTGTGATTTGGGCTATTGTATTGTTTCCTCTTAATTGTGCCTACTTTGATGCACACAACTTTCCTTCAGCTTACATGAGATACTCTTCATGTAAAGATGTTGATGTGTTGTCAATTTGGGCTAACGAATTATCTCCTCTTAATCATACCTATTTTGATGCACACAATTTTCCTTCAGCTTACATCTCATGCTCCTCATGTAAAATTGTTGATGTGTTGTCAACTATGGCTATAACTATGGAATTTATTGATATTTGTGAAAGAAAAGTCCACTAATTGGGATGTCTTATAGAAGGAGGAGCTAACAAAAAAAAAGTATTGTGACTCTTTCACTTTTCAAAAAAAGGAAGCATTACTCTTTTTTTTAGTGCAGTTTCAGTAATTCATGCTAAAGACTCAAGAAATATAGCCCCCTTGATCTCGGTTTTTGTCATATGAATTGACAAGCTTGAGAACGAGGCTTTTTTTTAAAAATTGTTTCCCACTAATTTTCTTTTCATGTTTGCATTCCAATATAGCTTTCACTTTTGCACAAGGTACCTTAATATTTTAGGCATCATGCATATCCATGTCTAATATTGGACCCCTTAATATTAAACCACTTATGGAACCTTGCAAATAGTTGAGATAGTTTTTGGATTTTGATATTCCCATCATGTTCTTAGTATGTTTTTAGAGTCTTCTGCAAGTTCACATGTGTTTCTTAATCTGTTCTTCATAGCCACACATTTAATCCTATTATCTTTTGCCCAAAATTTTATCTTTGTAAGCTATATAGGTAGACCAAATGGTAAGGCTGAACCAGGATTATAATTTTTAATTTTGGGAAGGTCCTTTTGATTTTCTCTTTTTTTATTGTGATGGGTCAATCAAAGTGTCTCATAATAACCCCCCAAAAAATGTACCTTTCATAATTAATTAATTGAACAAACAAAATAGTGGTATATATTAGGAATAGTTAAGAAAGTTGACATCAAAAACTTATCAAATTTTATAGATTCATAAAAAATTTGTGCGATATTTGATTTTCATAGGTTCGTACAAAATTATATGATTTTTATGTCATGGTTAATATGAATGATATTTGTACATATTTCATATCTTAAATATTCAGATAGATGAAATATTAATTTTAAATAACATATATAAATGTTCATGTTTAATACACAATAATAACATAATTTTCTATAAAATTACATCATGATAATATAATTTTAATTTAAAAATATAAATGATACATACCTCACATCAAAACATTATAAATACAAAATATATATTGTCATTTTTATATTCTAAAATTATGAATTTTGCACAGACATATTATTTTATAATTTCGTATAAATTCTATTAAAATTTTATGATATTAGAAGTTTGTGATGAAAGACATTACAAATGATACGAAATTAGTTGAGTTACTGTTTTTCATCCAAAACAATGCACAAGTGAAAAGCTCTAAGAACATCTCCATTGCAGCTCAGTATACGACCCTGCACAAATATTTTCTCACATCCAAGTTCAGTTTTTGTCTTTTTCCCCGCCCCAGCAATAAAAACTAAAATTGGGACTGCAAATTGGTGGGAGACTACTAATGGCAACCCACATGGATGGATCAAACTATCTAGTCAATGAACAGCAGGTGTTAGTTAGGCTTTGTTCTGCCTTTTACTAGCCTCCCCCTTCAAAACTCCCCTTTTTTTGAGAGCCTCTAAAGTCAAGGGTTAACCTGCAATGAGGCCGAAAAATATTTCTGTTATGATCTCTCAAATCCAGTAGTCGTGAAGAAGCAAACTGTCATATTGCTGTACAACAGTCTGCCCTTGAGCCTTGGTACGGGTCATAGTAAATGCTTAACACGAGGTCTTGGTTTTTGTTGGTTCCTTTTTTCTCTGTAATTTTAACAAAACACAGATCCTTCAGAGGTCTTTGGCTTCTAAGAGTTATGGTTGCACACATGTGACAGGTTTCTTTACGCCCTTAAGGGCTTATTGCCTCTTTCCTGAAGTTGGATACTCCAGAGTCCATATAACCACAACCGTATGGAGAGGCTCAAGTCTAGAGAGCAAATGTGAGAGACTTTTCAGTCTATTGTCTCTTTTTCAAACCCTCATCACAAATTTGCGCAACCAATATAGTCGTCCCATTCCAACCTTACAACTTTGAAAATCCAGGTTTCCATAACTTTGGATGATGAGCTTACCGATACCTGGTTTAAGACCTTGAATGCGGATGGAGCAACATGGCCACACCACCGTCCAGCATTTCCAGAAATCCCATAAAGCCTCCTCCTCAACGAGCCTTCAATAGGTACATAAGTACGATAGAACTGTGTCATCTTCCTCCCTCTACATCCAGAGGGTCTTGGGATTATATTACGTTGCAGTCTTTTGGACAAGAACATCCTCCACTAACATCTCCACTTCTCTGAGTGTCAAAATACAAGCAATTAGCCCATCTCCAAAAGGCTGCTACCAGACATGGTAGTGGAGTTTTGGAGCATTGTTCAACCGATTGGATCAGTTCCATAGGACGTTCCAGGTTGATGGTGACTGGTTCACTGAATATTGGTGACAGATCAATCCCCTGTTCAGATCTTGTTATATGGATGGGTAAGAAGGACTCTGAAAACTGGATATAGACAGCGAGCCAACCCAAATGTAGCACATTGATATGGGCGTTCCTAAAATTGGCAAAATCCTCTTAATTCTAGGTACCCATGAAATTCAATTACATGCAGATGGGATGGTCATGAATTTTTTTGGAAATGCACAGAGCAAATCCCATAATTGTGCTCAAGTGTTTTTCTCTTTTTTTCCCCCTTTTTGGATGTTTTTTTCATTTCTTTAATCTGAAAAATACAATTTTAACACATATAAAGGATTTTTGGAGAAAAAATTGGCCCTAATTCTTCAAATCTCTACAACAGGTTCCAGCTGGTATAAGCACAGTTCCTAAACTTATCTTGTCTATAGACAAATTTGGCTAAATCTACTTCTGGATGATTGCCAGTTTGGTTAAATCACAAAATTGGAATATATATATATATATATATATGAGTGTCACAAGCTGGTACACTTAAATTTGAAGTCATGAGGGATCAAGGAGCCTCACTTAGCTTTCACAGATTGTCCAAGCTTTAGTTGCTTACTCAAGAAATTTCAACCTGTATTGAGGTATAGCCCATTAAAAGAGTGTTATCTTACAAGTCCAAAATTAGGGTCAAATTCAAGCGAATCCAATCTACCATAAAGAGAAAGTACATTTTCTTATGAGGACAATTGGAAAGGGGGATTACATTGACCTTTTGTACGAACTGTTGGGGTCTCCTTCTGTAAATAGTATAGAACATACTTGAGTGCGGATGTTGGATTGCACTCCAATTTTGTATTTTAAAATCATAGATGGGAGGTTAATTAGCAAAGTTGGCAGTCCCATCTGCCACTGCTGGTGTCATTTGCAAACAACCTAGTGTCATTCACAATGATCAAAGATTCCAACCTAGTCCTCATTCACAATGGTGCCTGACGTTGAGTCTAATGGTGGGGAACCATGAATGCATGCACTATTCTAAATGTACGTCCAATGGCTTTTGTTCAACCTCAGCAAAAGTCATGCAACTCTTGGGCTTGAGACTATGATAAAGGAGTAGATCCATCTCTTACCAAAATGTTGTTATTTGTCTTTTAAAGCCCCTTCCTATATAGTTGGCTAGTTCACTTGATCCTGGATCAGTCTGGATCAGTCTCTTCTATGTTGAATTGTCCATCACTTGTTATTTGGGGGAGAGGTGAAGGATGCTACCTTGATAGATTTACAAAACTTGCCCCAAATCTTGTCCAATTTTATTTCAGGCTTGTGAACCTCAAGTGGAGATACGAATGTGGTATAAGGCCCATTGAATGTTGGGCATCCACTTGTACTAGTGCTTCGATAGTTGCATTCTTAGAACTTTGTATTATATAACAAGGTTTGTGAGTTTGAGTTCCCAAGCTCATAGGCCTTTAGCACTCATTTATGCAACAAATCATGAAAGGCTTCAATTGCATCAATAATATTAAGACTCCCCCCTTGCAACTTTTGACAACAATAAGCCCAACTCGCCTTCATCCTCACTACTTGATTAGTGGATTATCGATTAGAATGTAACGATAAGGTTTCAACTTTGAAGGTTGGACTTATGAAAAAATACCACAATTAGTTTGGGATGGTCTTTTTGATGATGTTAGAATAGTTTGGAGGAAAACCCCCTCCAAACTATTGAAAAAGCCCTTGACGCCAATACTACCCAACTTGGGTTTGGCAACTAGTCAAATCACTAAACTTAGAAATCACTCAAATTAAGTTTAACAGTTTGACTAGTTGCTAGACCCAGTTGTAAATAACAACTTGTCAAATCACTAAGCCTTGGCTAGTTGCTAAACTCAAGTCACAAAACTTTAAATGTGTTGTAATAACTTTAATTCTTAATGCAATTCTCACTTGGTTATTTGTGATAGGTGATAACCACGCATTGGTTGTCACTAAATTAGAACTCCTAATATCTTAGTTACTCACTGATTTGAATTTACCCCTGATCATCTGCCCCTTGGCCTTGGGAGGTTTCTCTTGTTCCTTTCCTTGTCTTGGTCAATGTTTTATTTTTTTGGGGGCGTGAATTTTCACAACCTAACAAGAAAGAAAAAGAGGGTATGCAAGGTACAGATGTGTTTCTGGAAAAAAACTGCTAATCACCACATTATGAGGGGAAAAAATAATATCAAAATTTCTCATATTTCTAAAATAGGTTCCAACAGGTTGCCAAATTATAGAGGATATCACTACCTATAGCCAAATTTGGCGAAGTCCTCTTGTGCACGATTGCCAACCCACCTACTTCACAAATTTGGAAAAAAAAAACACACACACACACACACCTGTCCTGGTTAGTTGTCTGGTGCCCTTTTGCACAGGGATTTTCTTTCCTTTGTTTCCAAACTAAAAATAGAAGACATGGGTTTTAGTTTTGATTGCCTGAAAAAGCTGCAAAAATTGCCCATATTCAGTGGAGCTTTGGTGTGTGAGGAGACCACCAATGGTCAATAAATGCAAGTGGAAAAGAATTATTTTGTTTTGACAGAAAATTCTTGCTTCACAATACCATTGTTAGGCGGTTATTTGAATTTTCTAATAACCTCCAATTTTGAATTTTGTAAAACAAAAAATTCAGAATAAAAAAACCTCCATTCCAAAAAATTTAAACCCTTAAAGAATTGCCAGGTTTCATGAAAGAATCAGGAGTTTTGTAGAAGGTTATTTGACCAGTTATTAATTTGGGAGAACAAGGGTTATATATATATATATATATATATATATATATATACACACTAGTTATCCACTCAAGAAACCACCGGATATTTTGGTGTAACTTCTAGTAACCACCCATAAAAACCATGGTTCTTTCCCGGTTATTTGATTTCTAGAAATAATAGGAGCCGGCTGTTCTTTGATTCTGATTACTCAAATTTTTCCCCCAATAAAACTGAAACCCACACTTCTTTGACTTAAAATTTTCAAATAACCTAATCAGGAGTAACCATACTACCTCGGTAGCTTCAAACACATGTTTGTTGAATAATTAATTGATTTTGAAATTCTCATTTCAACAAATCAAATATTCTTGAAGATTCTATATTTTCTTTTCACAATTTTTTTTATTTGAATTTTTTTTTTTGAAAATTTCAACACTTTTCAAGATTATATATAATTAGTGTTAAAGTTGCCAAGGTCAATAGGGTATTAACAAAATCAAATACCCACACAACACTAGTAAGTACCCTCTTGACAAATCATGCAACTTTGGATCATCAAATAGAAGTAATGTCTTGTTCCAACTGTCTTTTATTGGCCTTGCCTACCAAGGCAAGGATATTGTGTTTAGATTCAATATAGAGTATAGTAGCTTAAGGGAATTTGGCCCCTAGGTAATAATAGGTCTATTTTTGTATGAGGATTCTTGAAAGATGATATTTTGGCCTGTGTTGAAACTTGAGATTAGTTATAAGTTATAATCTCTTGAAGGACTTTGGTTTCTTTTAGAGGATTTTTTGAAGATTATATTTTTGCATGGTGAAATATTAGAGTTTCCATAATTCTTCTTTTGCCTTAAGATCCTTTTTAATGTAAATGGCAAGGCCACAGTGTGACACACCCCTTGCTTTCTTATTTTGTCCTTGTTTCTAAGTATCCCCTTTTTTTCTTGCTTTCTTTCTCTTCGCTCACATGGTTTCCAGTTTAAACCGAATCTGTTTCTAAAAGATTTGGATGCACAAGTTGTTACAATTTTTTTGTACAAGGAAAGGCATTCCATCATGTGCAAGAACAAGAACAAGAGAAAAGCCTCCACAGAAAAAACTCCGAGTTTTTCCATAAGAATTTTTCTGACAGGAGAAGATCAAGACCTTGACTATGGAAGGTTTTCAAGAAGAGACCGGTGTGCAGAAGTTTTTGCTCAAATTTTCTGTGGTTTTGGATTGGATATGATTTTTGACTGATGACAATGTGGTGATGTTGTAGATGTAGAGGAATGTGGGAGGTAGAGAGGGACGACTTGTGTCACTGACATTGCTCAGCTTGGAATTGACATCTGTGAAGTAGATGCGGTGCTTCATCCTGCAGAAGTAGGATCTGAATTGTGTCCTGAGGTTGCTGCAAGCAATTCAGTCAAATGAGACCTTTCAAGCACATGGATGTGGTGGCAGCAAACTTCTTTCTCAGTGCACACAGCAATATAATTGCATGCACTAGCTATGTGCAAAGCAAGTGCAACAGATGTCAAACATTTACACAATGTATTTGATTTTCCCTCATGAATGAACCCCATGATCCCTTTCCCATCTGAAGTCATTTTCGCTAATCCATGTCTGGACACTCCAGATGGAGATAAGTCTTGCCATCATCAGACTTAGCAATCTGATCACCTTGCACAATTTGTGAAGTGCTTGTGCTTCATCATCCGGAAAATGAAATGTCAGAAATCAGTTTCAGGATGGCTAAAAATTGTGCTGCTCAAATGGAATGACTGCATAGCAAAGGTCTCTAAAGATGCCACACCTTTGGATAGTGCTTGATAGTAGATGCATGAGATTCTCACAAAAATTCTCATTTTCTGCAAAGACTGCATTTGGTGATTTCTTCTGGATGTTGCACTGGCATATATGTCATTAGAAATGTGGATAAAGAATTGTACATCATGTGGAATCTTTGAACAAAGAAAGTTCTTTGTTGGGTCCTCTGCAGCAAAAACTCTCTGTGACACACTCCAATTGAACCACAAATCCATGGTGTTTCAAGGCATAATATGGCTGTGCTGGCAACCTTCTTTCATGATTCTTCTAAGAAGAAAGCTGTCTAGTCTGCCATGTTTCTCTTGATCTGGTAATTTGTTTTCTACGGTATGAATTAGCTCCAAAATGATGAGTTCAATCCTAAGATAATTCTCGTCTCAGATCCATGATGAGTTCAATCATAAGATAATTCTCATCCCAGATATAGCAGGTGACTTGATTGCTGTGACAACCAGTCTTATAGGGCATCAATGGAGCTGCACTGATGTAACTTCAGCTTCCTTTGATGCCTAAGATGTGGAAGAGAAGAAGCAAAACAAACCTTTTTGGAAGGATGCAGACAAGGTTATATGTGCAAGTCTTCATTACTCCTAACTATGTGCCATTTCAAAGTTCCTCAAAGCATTCTCCAAACACAAACTTCTGCTGTTGTTTTATGTGTGCAATTTGCTTCATAGATAAAGAAGTTAACTTCCAACCCAAACACAACTCAATCACAGTACTGATTATAACTTGTCTCATGATCTTTTCTGAAGATTATCAAATAAGAGCTTTCTGCCTTACAGTGAAGATTAGCTCTTTTGGTGTGGTGCACAATGTTGAGAACATTGGCTGCTTCCATTGCCCTGGTGGAGTTAACATCATGCCACCTGCTGCAAAAGTGGTCTTCTTCTCAAGCTTCTCTACTTTTTTCTCTGCATTCTGCAACCCCCATCACCAATAAGATTATGCAGGTGTGTCATGAAGTGTAATACTGCACAGCAAGGGGGATTGTGCTGAAAAGCAACATGGGAGGAGAAATAAATGATAACTTGCAGTAGATGTTTTACAAGACATCCATGTGTGGAGTTGGCCTCAATGAAAAGGGTAGGATTCCTGCTTGTACAGGAACAAGAGAAATTTCCAGACTGCAAAACCTTCTTGTGAAATTCACTCAGTCTTCCTGCTTTGTTGTGATTTTGGAGAGACTTGCTTCAAGAATCAAAACCCATCTGCAAAATGTGGAGCAGGGGCATTCTTGTATCTACATGTTATTGGGTTATGATGTTGTGCCAATCTATTACAGCAACACGATGTTTCCTCCAATGGGCAATAGGTTGTTGTTCCTCCCTGTGCAACTGTGGACTCTGCATCTCAAACATACAGGATCTAACTACTTTTAACATGTGAAGTTTTTCCAATTTAAGTGCATCACTTACTGATATAGACTTAACAATTGGTTGAATGGTTTGTGCAAACTTCAATCTTTGATTGTTTGGTGAAGGAATCAATTTTCAAAGCATGTTGAAAGGTTTGATCTAATGCGTTGTTAATTCCTTCTTGCATGCCATATTGATTGAGCACAAGTACTCAAGCATTCGAACAAGTAGTGATAGAACTTTCAAAAACACGAGGTGACTTGGGATATGTTCACTCCCCATGCCAAACTGCCTTCAACAATGCTGATTTGATAAATAGTGTCACATAGACTAAAACAAAATTGTAGTAGTTTTGGAAAAATGTTTGGAATATCATTCAAATATGAATGGTATAATGTTTTTTGTGGAAAGGATGCATGATAGGATGATGTTACAAAAACATTAATTTGTTCTACTAGAATTTGTTTTTGGCCCCATCTCTTCTTCTTTTGCTAATAGAAATTCATGTTGTGAGAATTTCCTAATTTTGAATGTTGTTCAATGATTTGCAAACCAGAACAAAAATGAGCAATGCAATGCACATCTTTGCATGTGGCAATGGGAGTTGGACTTTAATTGAAGCATTGGGTGACCTATTAGATTTCATTATCAATAAGTTTGTGGGGAATTACAAGGTGTTTAGACATTCCTAAGACATATATCAATGTGACTCTATCAAACTTTATTACGGATGTTGCTGAATCTGACTTATTCACAAGTAGTGTAACAAGTAAGAAAGGCATTTTCTCTTTCCCAGATCAAGTGCAAATTACAACATGCAACATTTGTCCAAATAGACCATGATAAGTGCAATTTAACATAATGTAGTGAAGTTTGTGTTTGCAACTTCTAAAATAGCAATAGTGGATGTGATTCCAATTTCTCCAAAGAGTCTAAGTCAATCAACAAGCCATCAAAACCTCAAAATGGTAGAAACAATGTTAGACATAGTTATGTTGAGTCTTCAAGGTTGTCAACCTCCTCTAGCATTTTTGCGCACACAAAATTTCAATGGACTTGAGTCAATATTTGTAGAGGTTCCAATTGGTAATGAAAGGGTCATCTTCACAAAAGACATTGTCCCTCCTCAAACTCATGCATCTTTCATTATTCCAAATGGGTTTCTCATAAAGGTTTTTTTTGTTCAAAGATCAATAGCATACTAGTACAATGATGACAAATGGTTGGAACAAAGCATTTCAACATTACTTTACAATGTGGTCAGAGGATATGAGTTGGGGAGGTTTGGGGACCTACAAAAACCTAATAGCTAGATTTCAAAGCAAATTAAATTGGCACGACTACAACTCAAATGGATTTTGGTTTACTTGCTAGAATTTTGTGAATCATGTATTGTTATCCCAATGGATGTGCCTTGGGCATTGTTCAAGATCACCAACAATAATGGAAATATGTAAACTCGTGTTGCAAATTGAAAACCTTAGTTGCTTCATTAATGTTCTTATATTGTTCTAGCATATTCATATTCTAATTGTAGTTTGTGAAAAGTTTTATATGTGTTATTGTGATCATCAAAAGACTATATGTCATGTCAAATTTTTGTTGTTAATTTTGTTACAACAAATGGTTTGGAATGGTTTAGGGTTTCAAGACTTTGGGGTTGAAATGCAAAGAAACTAAGTTTAAGGTTATGTTCCTTCAATGAATCTATAATTGTCACCAAGCATAAATAGAGGTTGTACCAAATTTTTTTTTAAAAACTAGAACTTTAAATAATCCACAATATTTTTTAAAAAATGGTTTGGAGTGGTTTAGAGTTTCAAGACTTTAAGGTTCGACAGCAACTCAATGAGACCAAGTTTAAAGTTATGTTCCTTCAATGAATTTGTAATCACCACTAGGCATAACTAAAGGTTGTATTCAAAATTTAAAAAAAGACATAATTCTAAATAATCCAAAATATATTGAAAAGAAATGGTTTGGAGTGGTTTAAGGTTTCAAGACTTTAACATCTAACAACAACTCAAAGAAACTAGGTTTAAGGTTATGAAGTTGAAAATGCAATCTATTACTGCCACCAGGCATGGATAAAGTATGTACAAAAATTAAGAAAAGCAAAGATAGAACTCTAAAATGGGAGCATGCATAAATATATGTGGCAGAATTACAAAGACAAAATTATGAGAATTTATTTCCATTCAATTTTGTACAAAATTTGTGCCATTTAAAACTAGAAAGTTACATTAGAAAAATAAATCATAGTATGTATGATAAACTAGGTCAATGGGATCCAAACACATTTTCAAGAATTGAAACTCAAACTCAAGGTGCATTTGGAGTGACTACCTTGGGGTACCACCACTATTGGCAAGTTGTTGGAGGTAGGACCTATGGTCAATTCTAGCTACCTTTAATGACCCAACAATGTTCTACACACACAACCACTATTTTCCATTTGTATATTTTGGATTATTTAAAATTTTATCTTTGTTTTTTTATTTTTGGTACAACCTCTATCTATGCATGGTCTCAAAATGCAAACCCTATACCTGGTGTCTTTTAGTTGTTATTTGATTTTGAAGCTACTAAACCCTAAATATATTTCCTTCATACAAAGCTACAAAATATGTTGAATGTTTCCATTTATTCAAGTGCATTTTAGGGTCAACAAGAAATGGAGGGAATTGACCTTGACCAACTCATGACCCAATAAAATGATTGTGAAACATTAGTTAATAAGAAGCCCATAAAGGCACCTTAGAAAGAAAAAGTCCTCAAGTGCATTGTGGATTTTTCACATTTGAGTTCCTTAGCCAGATCCTACAACCATCACTTTATGTTTTATAGCCAAGACATAAAAAATGTCACACAACTTATACCCAGCCATGTTTGGAAAGTTGTTTATGCAAATTACAAGTTGAAGTTCCCAAATTTTGTTTTCCAAGAAAAAAGTTTAAAAAACATATTATGAGATACATCGAAGGAGTTAAAAACAGACACAACTAATGAAGAAGGTGTAGAAAGGGTTGTATTGTAGAATGAATAGGTTTTGGCATAATTCAAATCAACTAATGGACATGCAACACAAAATGTATTAAAAAGGTGGCAAATTTGATTGAAGGTACAACTAGTCCATCTTAATAATCCTTTCCTAGCCCTTCTCCTAACCTTATTCTTAGCCCTACATTAGATGAAACAACATGGCTGTCATTTATTCCTCTTGCTTATCGCAACCTTAGCCTTGGGCTCGTGACCAAGGCGAGGGCTTGCAAAGGTGTGAGCCAAATGTGAAGCCCGGGAGTCATATTTCATTCTCCTGGGAGTGTAAGAGATGTGAAGGAATGAGCTCTCAAGCGAGCTCCCATTTTGGGAGTTAGATTCCCAGTGGATTCCCGAATCTTCATAGAGTGATTATAGGGGTCAAAACCTATTGGATTGAATATTTCCTTATATCATTAAAAAACTCTTGGAACTTATATGTTAATGGGCTCACATGACCCATTTGGACACTTAAAACACAAGTTATGGCCAAAAGAAGGGTCGGGAGTCAAATCGACAATTTGATTCCTGACCATTAAAAGTCGGGAATCGCCCCGATTTCCATGCTTGTAGGAGGTGTGCGACATACCGTTGGAAATCTCTTGACGAAAGCTACAACTTTGCTTCAAACTTTATCTCAATCGGAGGTCTACATGTAACGTTACAAGGCCCCAAAGTTGTAGGAGTCCCAGATGTGGGAATTTCGAGACTCCCACTTGGGAGTCCTGGGACAAAACGACATTTGAGTGCTAGCCCCATGGCTAGGCATAGAGTATACTGTAAGGGGGAATGTGGTGGTTTCCCCCAAGTCCGGGCCGTGATGAGTCTTGTGAGTCTGTGTTTGCCCGTGACTCGTCCATGCACCAAAGTGTTTAAACCATGCATTAACCAACTTGTTGTTTGGTTTGTGCAGGTCCGTGTGAGTAAGTGAATTACTTGTCATTTTTTTTAGTCCCATCCCAGAACTCCAACATGCCCTTCTACCCCTAAAGTGTTACGAACTAAGGAACATGCCCCAATTCCTTCTCCTTTCGCTATCTTCACCTTTGGACTCGTAGTTGAGTCCATCAAGGAGTTTGGGGGTGCATCACTGCCACATTTACTGGTACATCAATTGAAAGGCCATTGACCAAATTAGAAATGTTACAATCATAATAAAAAAGCCTTGCCATTCTTGCCAACAAATTGGAAATTAGTGTCAAGGAATGGGAGGCTTTGTTAAGGGCAAATGTAAATGTTAGCATTAAAAAATAATGCATTCAAAATCGTCAATTTAAAGGTAGTTAAAGAGTGTGAAGTCATTATAAATGAAGATTTCAAGGTTGAGGTCAAGGATTTGTTAACCTTTAGTTAATAGTCACCATCCCAGCCATGTTCTATTGGGTTGTTATGATGTTTGCCAATAATTTCAATTGTGAAGCCTTGGCAATGCCTGTGTAAAAAGTTAGTCAATAATGTAGTAACCCTAAACAAATGATTGTACTTTTCATTTGTTCAATCAAACCGTATCAAAATGTTTCATTAGCCTTTTCCACTTGGATTTAAATCCACCAATGCCCCATTCCACTTTAACTCAAAAACTTACATGAATTTGTTGTAAGTCAGTTCAACCACTTTCTAAAAAAATCATAACTTTGGAACTTTAAATGCAACTTTAAACCCTAAACCTAACACCCTAAACTTGAAAACTTGCATGAATTTGTTGCAAGTCAATCCAACCACCTTCCAAAAAAACCATAACTTTAAAACTTTAAACATAACCCTAAACCTTAAACCTAAAACTTGAAACCCTAAATCCTCAACCTAAAACCAGAACTTAAAACCTTTAAATCTTAAACCTAAAATTAAAAAAATTAAACCTAAAATTTTTAATTTTAAACCTAAAACCCTAAAACTTTAAATTTAAACTTTAAAACTCTAGAAATGAAGTTTAATTTCAAACATAAAACCCTATGACCTTATAAACCTACAATTTTAACAATAAACCTAATCCTAAAACATTAACCCTACATAAACTTAAACTTTAAATTTAAAACCCTATAACCTTATAACCTTTAATGTTGAAGCTCATATTTAATGTAAAAAATTAAACTTTTAAGTCTCAAGCCTAAACTTAAACCTAAAACCCTATACATAAACCTTAACCTTAAATGACAACCCTAAAATTTATATTTACCTTAAAAATCAGAAAACCTAAACCTAAATGTAAAACCTTAAACATGAATTTAAAACCTAACCTTAAACTCTAATCCTAGAACTTTAACATGACCCCAAACCTATAAACCTAAAACTCTAAACCAAAATTTAAAATATAATGAAATGTAAAACCTAGCTACATTGTGTCTTATTGTATGCCCTAACAACATCCATATGAACTCTAGGTGCCAATTCACACCTCCCAATCTTGTGCATTAGAAACATGTCCTCCCCCATGTAACTAGGGTCACCCAATAAATATTCAACATATTCATATGTGTGGACAAATATTGATGCCATGACTAGTGAATGTTCAACTAGTGAAAGATATTGACGTCACGGTATGACCTTGGGTACTCGAGGTCCAAATAAATGAACAACCCACGGTGGTCCATCATAACTAAATTGTTCGTGCAACACTTTTTTTTTCTAGCCATTAAACCAATTATGATGGGACAGATTGTTCTAAGGCTTATGGATTTTGATGAGGGTTTCATTAATAAATCCAATGCAACCCTGGAATTATGGAAATTGTGTCGCCAAAATCCAATGTTATTCAACGGTGGGCCAACAAGTCTCATCAATAATGGCAAAATTGATGCAAGATGCAATAAATATGCCATTGTCATTTATTGGGCTCTTGTTCCAATTTCACATGAAGGCATCATATTTAATCACATCATCATGTTTCATGAACAAAATGAAAATAAGCAAACATTCTTTTGGGCCAACTTAGATGGTCGTCCAAAAGTGTGGTGTGGCTCCCTTGTGGACTTCACATGAGTAATAATGGCTGGGACCACAAGTTGCGCCTTTTCAAATTCTCCCAAAGTGAAGTTGGTGAGAGACTTAAATGGACTTGGTGTGGCCCACATGGTCATTAGGATGTCTCGCACACTTACATCGAGGTTAATTTGTAACAAATTTCAAACTTTAGGGTTTTGAGTGTGAACAGGAAATAGTTTTAAGGTTTTTCAAAAAAACATGTTTTCTTTTCTATTGGCGGCTGAGAGTTTTTGCTCTCAATGACGTGGAGACAAGGAAGATTGCAAAATGGAGATGCATCAATGTTTGGTAGCATTGAAACCTTGGTGTTGTTTTCTTCAGTTTGGTATGAATGTGTTGTTATTAGACGTAGGATGATGGTGTGGATAGGGAGCTGCCAGGTGAAATGTGCTTGATGAAAATCTCGCAAAGCAATGGCGAAAGGATTTGTTGCAGAGAAGATAAGTAGTGCAGGTTTTTGTTTTACAAAGGAAAAGAGGGAAGTGGTTGAGCTTGTTTATTTTGGTTTTTAGATCTTTGTCTCGAGGGAAAGTACAAGACTATTCGCTAAGCAACGTATTTAGGGAGGCAGAGTGTTTATCTAAGAGTTGGTTTTGATGGTTGAAGAGGGGGTATGATGAAAAGTTCTAGAGATCTTGAGAGTGGCTAGCAACTTTTCTCAAAAGTTTGTGTTTGGGTTTTGTTCGTATTTCGGTTTTCTTGTCTTGCTTTTCAAGAACAAGTACCCTAATTTTTGCGAACTCCAAAGAACTGCAACAGTCCATTGAGTTTGCAAGGTCGTTCACACAAAGGATGGGTGTGGTTCTTTGTAATGAAGCAGTGACTGGGGGAAATTGATGTGTTGTATTCATGTCTTCTGTTTTGTCAAGTGGAATGATGGTATCATGGAAACCGGATCTGTGATTTGTGTGGGCTGACGGATTTACAATACCGTGTGTAAGCTGGAACTAGAGTTCCCGTGGAAGTCTAATGTGGTCTTGGATTTGTGTGGGTCTAAAGACTTTGAAAAGAGAGGCCAGTGGGCTCAAAAAAATGAGATCAAAATGATCTAACCCCTTAGAAACCTCAAGCCTCTTTATGATGAAAAAGGCAATTTCTTTGCTAGTTTCTGGATGTAAACTTAGGTGGCCACTAACTCAAGCCAGTGTGAAATTCGAAGAGTGTATTTGCCGTTCAGTATATACGTGTTTTGCATTTTGTTTGTTTGAACCCTCGTTTTTTTGTCCTAGATCAATTATCCACTTTCTTCATCCAACTTGGTTGATGTGAAATACTCTCAAGACACAAGTGATTGTCACTTGCACTGCAATTTGATCATTTACTGCAATTTTTTTCAAGCAATGCCTCGTCGCTACTCAAGTCAAGATGTGATAAAATGAGCCTCATAGATGGCAAGTGGAATGAAACCTCAAGAAGAAAAATGAAATGAAACTCCCAAACCCTAAAAACATTCAAATCACTTGACATTCCCCCAATGAAATGGAAGACTTGAAACTTTCAAATGAAATGAGATTGAAAAAAGAGGGGCAAAAAATGGGGATCCCTCCCAGTTATATGACATCCAAGACATTAAATGAAAAGCTCCCAAAACCCTCCCCCATAAACCTTAAACTTTAAACCCAAAAACATGAACCTAGACCCAACATACAAAATTTGGAATAAATCGAAGTATCCCCTACAGCTCCAACTTCCAAAATTAAATATTTAAAGGCTCTAACCCAACCACTCTGGAAGAAAAAAACAAACCCTTTCCTCCTCCACCCCTTCAAAGAAAAAATTAAAATAAACTCATGACCCTAAACCCCTAGCCCACCCATCCTTCATGAGAGAAAAAACCCCACCCATATCCCCTCACCCACCCTCAAAATCCCCAAAAGGCTAAAGCCTCCCCCCCGCGCCCCACAATCTGAAATTGTCAACTTCTTGGACTGTCCACCTCTTTAAGCCAGTCTTCGACTGTCCACCGATTTTAAGCCAGTCAAAGGCGCTCCCACGTGGTGAACCCCTTCTCACCCTGTCTTTTCCCAAAATCGCCCCCAGTCAGGGTGACTTTATGGTCCACTGGAATTACTCAGGGCGAAAAATTTAATAGGGTGTGAGACTCCCGGTGAAACTCCCGGTGAATTTGCGCATTTCTTTGGTGAATTGGGACAAATCTTTATACTAGGGGTATTTAAAAGGAAGAGCCAAACATATAGAATGAAGCAATATGGAAATATACCCAAACAAAATTATTGACTACCATAGCCTTGGGTCAGTTTTCACATTGACAAAACAAAAATAAGTTTTTTTCAACAAATGAATTCGTCTTTAAATTTTGAAATTATATATATATATATTTACATCATCTATTATACTATTGTGTTATGAGTATTGAAATTATTTAGAGTGTAGCCTATGATAAATTATGATGATTTTCAGCATGTCAACTTCATATTTTTCACAAAAATTTCATTTCACTATTTTGAGGATTATCTAATGACGAAACTGACCTAAGGGTAAGGTATCTAACCTACTTTCCCTACCAGCTCATACCTGTATATATTTACAAGGCCCTTGCACCAAAAGATTTCAATGGTAGTTTAAAAGCTTAATAGTAAAATTGTCCTTGCATTGACAATGCCAAAAAATTCAATGTCAAAGATTGGCAAAAGAAAATCCCTTTTGGCTAAATATTGATGGTTTTTACAGCCCCAATTTTGTAAAGCAAGACATTTGATGACAAGTTTGTTATGGGCTCATAACTCTTTATAAAGTTACTTAATCGCTTTCAGCCAGGATGTACAAGTTGCTTTTTCAGGACTGAAGACCTTTTTAAGCTTTGCTTTATAAAGTTGCAATGTGTTTTCATATCATGAATTTGAGTTGGTTCCTCCACTTTGTAGGTGTGTGCATGATAAGAGAATTATCATAGTACTAGGGTAGAATACGTAAGCATTCAGGGCAGTCCGGATCCAAGGGGAGGGCTCCATTGTTTCTGGTCTTCAAACAAAACTTGAAATCCTCCTCTTGGTGCATCTGAAACACAAACAATTGTCGAAAACGGATTAGATATGATAAAGTTACAGCCCCCCAGAGCAAAGGGGGTCAAGAACTTTTTAAAAAACAAATCACTGAACACTACCACTGAACACTACGAAGGCCAGTTCCTGAACACTCAAAAAAAACTCCTTGTAAGTATGTTGCTTTGTTGTTATTAGAGTTCAAAGATGATTTCTAAAACTCTAGGTGACGCTTCCCTAGAACTTAAAATCGATTAAAATGAATAAGAAAGCTATCAGGTTTGAAAGTATGAGGAGTCCAAAGAGAAGAAAAAAGAAAAAAAAACATGTTTTGTAAGTTGGAGGTCTTTTTTTTTTTCTTGTTATTTTTTCATTACTCCTTTTCCTTTGCACTTCAAAAATGATTTCTAAAGCTTGAGGAAGCACTCCCATAACATTTTAAATCACTCAAAATGTAACTTTATCCATCGCTGTTGAGGAGCATGTTGGCCAGTTGGAGGAAATGGAGCCTGACACCCGCTGGTTCTCACATAGTTCTCACATATATATATATATATAATCATGACAACCAGCCAATACTGGTGGAGAACCTCTTTCATATTTGTCGTAGTATGACATTGATTTGTTCTAGAACTTTTAGACCTTTAATTCCAATAGTCTTTCCTAACAATCAACTGATCCATAAACATGAAGGAAGTTACAACTTAGAAGTCTTCAATGTGAGTGTCAGGCTTTAGAACCATACCTCGCAGAACCTTTCTTTGAATAGTTTACTAAAGGGAGTGCCAATTAAGTATACATGTTAGGGTACTGAAGTTTGTTCGAGCTTTGCAAACTGTCAAGAGATGCAAACCAATATTGTTGCATGGGTATTGGCAATATTGGAAGATTCAGGCCCATTACATACAAGGCAGGCTTGGGTACATAATAAAAATGCTTCTTACTTGACATGCCTTCTAGTCATCAACATGGCCAATTTGGAAAGGGGAAATATGAGGGAACCATGCCTATCAACTTTAATTTTTATAAAGAATTTGGGCTGTGAAGTAGGTGGCAAAAGTTTTTACAATTGGATACACAAGTTGCAAAAACTGAACAATATTTCTAAAAATTCTTTTTGACTGTTGCTGTTTGTGATCAAAGTGCCCTTTGGGTGATTTGAATGAAATAGCACATATAAAGTTATAAGTGACTACTCTTAGTGATCTGAGAATGATTTTTGTAGCTTTTGGATTCTAAATACATGTTGAAATTTTAAAATATTTGATTCCACAAGATCTTGGTTAGAGATTGTACCCCACTATAAAATGTGATCATTTTTTTTTCTTATTTTTTTGAAAAGAAAAATGGGATGGACTTTTTGGTGCCACCCCCAGCCCCCTCCCAACAAAATTGTTCCCTTAACGCCTAAACAAAATCATAAAAAAATCATTTAGTTTTTTTTTTAAAATAACAATAATTGGGGGGAAGTTTTGGAAGTTCTCCATACAAAAACATGGCAACCTATTTTTCATTGAAATTGAATTTCTCATAAGTGTTTGTCGTTTTATTAAATGTGGACCCAATTTTTCACAAAGTATCAAAATGTGCTATGAAAAACCCTAGTCCTTTGCTTGAGCATGTTTTTTTTTTGTGTAAAAACCAAACAAAAATTGAATCTATGAATAATACATGTTGCCTTTTAAAAGTTCAAGTAGTTCGTTTTTTCTTGCACATGAATTTACATGACTACAAACAATGCATACTTCTCCATTTCATAGCCTAAAAACAAGGCTTGAATGTTTAACACTTGTTGAATCAACATATAGAAACATCAATACATAGCCATCATAACAAATATTCATTTCTTTATTTCTTTCATGATGTGTGACTCTCTATGAAAGGTGTAAAAGAGGACAAAACAAAACAAAAAAGATAGAATGTCAAAGATGGAAACCAAAGAGGAAACCTAGAATGAGAGAGAAAAGAAGAGATGAATAAAACATTAGGGTAGCCACATTTCCATTTTTTTAAAAACAAAATATTTTAAAAAAATGCAGATGGTCCCTTCGTCTGGTCCAAATTGGGTTTATAGTATGAACAAAGGCCCTAGTTAAACCATGGCTCGTGGGTTTTCCCATGGTCTCATCCAAAAAGTGGGGTACCATGACGTTCTATAGACCATGGCCCAAGCCCTTTTGTGTAAATAACACCTAAATCCCATTTATTTCAGCTAAAGTGAACCAAGACAATACACCCACAATTTTTTAATGGAACCAAGGTGGTGAACATCCTTAAAACAAACTTTGAATTAATTGGAGATATTATTTCAAGGAATTTTTTTAAATGTTTCTAGTAGACAAATGTGGTGACACCTTCCCCCAAAAAATAAATTTTAGTCATTTTTTAGTGAATTGTTTTTAAAAAAAAGAATTTGCAACAAAATTTTTCATTTTCACCTAATTGCCCCAAAAAAATCACTACATCACACCATTCATTACATGCCCATTATGACATAAATATAACAATGAATTCTATGATGAAAAAAACTCTTAGCCGGCTTGTGAGAATTGCTTTTAACAACTAACAATTATCAAAAAAATTATGAAATGGGCAATTTGAAAACCAATTTATAAGCTCTTTCTTTTTTAAAATTGATACCTTGCCCTTGTCTTGGAATTTTCAAATGGTTTTTCTAAAAAGAATTAGCCAAATATTTCAAAGCCTTTGTGAAACTTAGACTCAACATGTATTTTTAAAAAATGACATGACACCCACCCAACATTTGTAACATGATGTGGAATTCAAAATATATTTGCATTTGTATATTTTGTGATAACATTTCCTATCATAAGGTGAGGTGGCAATTGGACAATAAAGGATTTGGATTATGGCCAATGACATGAGGATTCAAATTTCAATTTAGACATATTATAATTGTAACTTACATGATTAAAAATAATCATGATGATGTGGCAATCATTAGTTTTTTAATAAATAAACACACATTAATCATAGGTTTCATGTTTTGTCTTATATACCAATTGAAGAAAAAGATAAAAGGACATTAGAATTGTAGGTTTGAGGCAATGTAATTTAGGACCTATCAATGGTATGACTGAAGAAGGTGAAAAAGTTCCAAGTCATGGGTTCAATGTGTTATAATTAGATTCATCAATCGTTAATAATAATTGGAAATAAATTAACCTCACCATATTAAATTTGTGAAATAGGTGGGTTTGTGACCATCCACAAGAGCAGTTAACCAAATTTGCACATAAGAGAACTCAATAGAAAAATTTAGGTTTCATGTTACAATTTAGTGACATGCTACAACTTAAAGTTTAAACATTGTGATTTCAAAAAGTTTTTTTCTCATAATGTGGTAATAAAAAGCCATTTTTTCCCCAAAAAAATCTTTGTACTTATCACAAATACCTTTTTTTGTCACCAAGTTGCAAAAATTCATCAAAAAAATAATGATTGCATCAAATAATAATTAGGTGTAATTACAACTATAGGAGCCAAAACACATGTAATGATTGATTTTTTTTCACCTTTTTTGGGTCAAAAAATAATCTAATGTTGAAAATGGTTAATTTATTTGCCCAAATATGTTGCCCATATATTATGGAAACATGTAATATGATTGGAATGAATTTCATGAGTATAAATATTTTTAAAAATTCATGAAGAATTATAACCTATGTTTTTAAGCATTGTAAAAAATTTTATTTTTGGGGAAATTTTGTAAACATAACATATTTTGGGGGGTTTTTTTAAACACATCTTTACATAACAATATAATGTGATGCATTTTCAAGTCTTTTTTTAAATGATTATTTTTCAACTTACAAATGGGAATGTTTTGAAAATGTTTTAGAATAAACAATCACCCAAAGTGATGGGTGTGGCTTTCATATTTTGTTTGCACCAAATTAATCATGTTAATAAGCATGGACTTAATCAAGTTTGTGTCAAAGACAATTAGTCTATTAAAATTTGAACCATTTTAATGTTTATTAATATAAAAACATGATTGAAGTCAATTTTAAAAAACCTTAATTTCATGTAATAGTGATAGTTATAGCACAGTCATTCAAAACAAAATATTTTTCTAATTAGTAGAATCATCATTCAAGGCTGCCATAAAATATCACAAGCATTTGCATTAAGAAGTAATGCATAAATGAATTCTATAAGTCCACCTTGACATTTGCAGATATGAAACATGTCCAAATTATTGCCTTTGTAAATTAAAAAGATGTTTTCAAACCCATTACAAATGCTAAAAACTTATTATTTTTGCAAACTAAAAAGTTTTAAAAATTCGAACCCTCTACATATCCATTGAAGTTCCCACTTCAAAAAATCAAGCAAGAATTTTTGGGGTCCTTATAATCCACATAACGCCTTACATATGGAAAACAAATCTAAAAAACATTAACCCCTTGCAACTCCAAGAGCTTACCACCTCTAAAGTCCCCATTGAACCAAACAAGAAACTACATACCACCTACAATTTCATTTTTTATGACCCCATAGACCAATAAAAAAATGTGAGCTTTTGCATATTTATAAGAGCTTATCACCTCTACAAATATCCAAACAACAATTTTTAAACTTGCTCCAAGAGGTAACCACCTTTGCAAATAAAAAAGAAATCATAAAACACTTGTATTTTAAAATATAATCAACCCATGAAACAACAAAACACTAGTGGTACCCGTGACCTTTGGACACCCATGGCTACGCCACTCCAGCCACCCCGAACGCGCAATGGTCCCGACCGACGTTGTGCAGGTATCAGAACCAGCCATGTGTACCCTCAGGTTATCAGTTTGGGTATTTATTCCCTTACCCGACGTGAAAAAACCCAAAACCCCAGTTTTGACATTTTGAACCTTGATTCCCGAAAGTTTTGGAAATTTCCGAAAACACGCTCCTCTATATAACCGCCGGTTCTTTCGGTAGGGAGGGGGGAAGGTTTTTATATCCGCCTCTGGTGCAATGAGAGAGGGATGCGATCTGACCGTCATTCCTACCCTTCGGACGGCTATAATGCTTTGTGGAAACAGTTTGTACACGAAAACTGTGATGGTCCAACCCCCGTCACAGACTGACACCGGTCGTCCGCTACTTCACTGGCCTCTCCCTCCCCCACCCCCCAAAACGACTGACTGACTGACTGACATAGTGAATTAATATATTAGATATATAAATAAACTTTTGCATTCATAAAACTTTACCACCTCTACAAATATCCAAACAACTTATAAACATGCTCAAAGAGCCAACAAATATGTAGAAATATAAAAAGAAACTAATTATAGTTACCCCATGAGGCAAATTTTAAAAAAACGATATGCAACTGGATGAGTTTACCTTCTTTGTGACTATCCAAACAAGAAGTTACAAACCAAGTCCAAAAGGGTACCACCTTTATAACTAAAATAAATAAATACAAAGTACTTACAACTTCATTTTCAATCACCCCATGTGGCATGAGGCAATAAAAAAAAGGAAATGAACTTTTGCAAATGGATAAAGGTGCCATCTCTATTAGTATCTATGCAACAATTTATAGACCAAGTCCTAAAGCAAACCACCTTTGCAAGTCAAAAAAAAATTATAGATCATTGAAAAATGGGTAATTTGTAAACATTTAGTAAATACAATTGATAGAAATGAAAGGAGGTCATGAATTTACATTTGCACCCATGTTTTCTTGCCATTTAAAACAAATGTGAGATGTGAAATATAGTTTATATTATAATCAATGACCCATTTCATATGAATTGTATAATTGGTATAATTAATGTTGGCATACCTTCACACTTGTTATCAAGTCGCAAATGAAGATATCTTTCCTTTGAACAAATTTCAAAAGGGATTGCATGTTCTTCATCAATGACAAAACACAAGCAAAACCTAGTAGCAAATGTGTGTTTGACATAAGGCCCAAGTTTGCTTGCCACAAAATTTAAAAAAAATAAAAAGGCACAATACACATTTGATGCAAATTGCAAATATAAAAGGACAAGAAGCAAATCCATAACTTAAGCTTCATGTCTTGAATTACAATTAACTTGCATCATTGTAAGCAAAAGATGGTATTCTACCATAATCCTCTTTAAAAGCTCTAACATGGACATTCAATTTTTTTAATGTCCTTTAAAATCTTATTCCTCTTCATTTCCAAGGTCTTGACCGCTTTCTGAAATCCAAGTGCCCTTTTGGTGAATGGCTAAAGTAACCATGCATCTTGATCACAAAGGTTTCAATCCTAGCAATGAAGGTCAAATTCCCAAAGGATCGGATTACCAACCATAATTTGAACACCCATAAAACAAGGTGATCATGAATCCTTCTTTTGTGATTTTTGTTTTCCCACCTTGAAATACATTCACCTATTTGCTCCAAAACACAATAATTTATTAGAAAATTCCTCTTTAGTCAATCGCTACACTTCAACAATGCATTCATAATAACTTGAGTGAGGTTGTTAGAACATGATCTATCCACAATCGTATCAAGACATACCAAAATTGGTACCTTAGTCCAACAATCAATCACATATGCATGAACACATATCCATCACCCATTGTCAATGGTTGTAACCTCATCACAAGATAAACAATTGTATGGTTTTGACAATGTCATTCTTTACTTGGATGTGCATAAATTCAATAAATATCCAACTTGCAAAATCAAATTAATACATGGTTGGATTATTTGAGACCCTTAAGCTAACAAACAACTCATGTAAGGTCTCATATTCCAACATTGGACGACCATGGGCAAGAACATGAAATAAGATCTTCATTTGAACAATTTTCCAATTTGCTTCACCCATAGGTTTGTTTGTTTGGGCCAAAACTAAATTGGAACCCTTCCAAGCATACCACTTCAATTTTTTCAAATGAGCATAACCTTTTGCAACGTATATTTCATCCTTTGTACCCCAAGCTTCAATAAGTTCTGCATAATAATCCTATGGCCCACATGTTTTGTGAAACACACTCACATTCCAACAATTTTGTTCTTGTTGTCAATCAAAGAGAAAATCTTGCATTTCACAATGTGAATGAACCCATATTCTACCATTAAACCCTCTACCCATGTCAACTTAACTACCCATTATACTTGAAACTTTTTTATGTTATTAAAGGGTTTCTTCTTTTTCTTCCCAACCCCATCCACATTTGGTTTTTGCTTATTTAGAGGTGGGTTTGATTGAGAGTTTGATAACTCCAAAATCTCTTTAGGATCTATGGACTTAAGAGGGATTTCAAGAATGACATCAAATGTTACAAAACTTGAACCTAAGTTTTACAAACTTGGTGCGTTTTTTTAAAGCTAATGCATTAAGGTCTTCAAGTGGGCTAATAATAAAATCAAGAGATCGTGTCCATTCAAAGGTGATTTCAGTAATTGGAATAATTAGATGATCTAAGGAACATGTTGGAATCACTCACAAAGCAAAGTGGCATGGTAACTTTTGGGTTACCAAACAAATTGAAGTATTAGGATATGAAATTAGATATGACAAAATTAGATTTGTGAATTAGATTACAATGTGCATGAAGTTCAAACATAAAAAATCAAGTTCACAAAGTTTAATATTAAAGGTTTTCAAAGTAAGTGATGAACACTAAATTGATATTCCACAATCTATGATTAGAACAAATACGAAAAAAGTTAAATTAAATAGACCTTAGTGAAACACAAAAAGAGCAAACTTAGGAGCAGTACAATCCAAGAGCTATTAGGAGTTGCCAACAAGTATCAAAAAGGGAAATCTATCATACCATGTCAAAGTGCAAAAATTTGAAAAAGAAACTTTAAATTGGGACTTGACGAACCTCATAAGAAATCAAAGAAGAATTTTGCAAAAATCTAAAATTTAAACCAAAAAATGAATAGATGGGGTTTAAGCCTTAAAAGAGGAATATTGAACCTTGAGTTATGAGGAAATTTATTTAAATTGTGGTAAAGTTATCAACCTTTGATTCCAAATTGCCACGCATAATTGTAAAAAAAATCCTCTTGCCATTTTCAAAGTTCAAATGAAAACTCCATTAAATTGGCACAAATCCACTAATGTTGAGTAACACAAGAAATGTGCAAACCTATCACAAAGTTCACAATCTAAAGTTCTAAACCTAAGCACACAAAGTTGTACATTACATAATGGAATGGGATTGGGACTTGGAATAGTTGTGCCAAGTAATTGTTTTAGCTTTTAAGAACTATAAAATAATTCATGAATAAAATTCACAAATTCTTGCAATTTGCAAACATATTTGGGCATGGTGGCCAAGATTTTTACAAACCCAACTACTGGTGGAAGTGGGATTTGGCAATTCCAGTTAATGATGATAAACAACTATTTGGCAAAAAAATCTTGTTTTATGATATTCAGGATGGCGATGATAATAGAAACCATGAAGCAAATTGGCTTTTTAGGCAAAGGGTTGAACCTAAGGGGGGTGATGACAACTAAGGTTTAAGGTGCTCATGAGCAACTAGGTCATGTTAATGCACATTGTGATGAAAAACATCCTAGTGATGGTGGCATGTGTGGCTGGGATGCAAATTGGCATCATGCCTCCCTAACCAAAGGCAAAAGTATGTTTCTTTGCATTTGTCTTTGGCCTTGAACAATAGTGTTTGTTGCAAAGAAAGTTTTTCCCAATCATCACCACATAGACAATCATCCAAGCTTTTAATATGATTTCTTACGATAGTGTTGTTTAATGCTTATGGCTTTCACAACATTGATATTTAAAGTTAGGTGAAAAGTAGTGCTTTATGTGTCATGTTTTTTATCAACTACTTGTGTATGAAAACACTATGTAGTTTAAATTTGAAAAGCAATTTATATCCTTGAATATCCTTCCTTAAAAAGAGGAAGGATCTTCAGAAGGATGGGAGGGAGCTTACACAAATATAGGTGCAAGATCCTTCCAATTTTTAAATTGTAGACATAAGATCCCTTAGACTTTTATTTCCTTGTGATCTATTTATGATATATAAAACTCACCTCAAGCTTTATAGTGGGTAAAGGCCATAAGTAGGGCACATTCCCAAAATGCACCTTATCCTAAGCCCCTTATTTTGGGAATGGTCCCACCTTAGGGATTTCTATTCTTCAAATTGACAATAGACATTTGAATAAAAAATGGAGTCTTGTCAAACTAACCCAATCAAAAACACTACATTGTTATATTGTGTCTATTTTTACTTTGAACCTTATCATATACATGAATCAATTTTGGTCAATTACTTATGTTTTAAAATAAAGTTTCTTATAAAACTTTTGCATTTTTGGTTCAGACGGCTACCATACATGTAATAGAATAATATATGTGCCTAAAGATAAAATTTTGATGTTGCACAAATATGCTAATAATGCTTACAATTTTGATAAATCTAGTTACAACATAATAATATAAAATAATTCAAAGCTAACAAAACAACCTAAGTTTTAGAAGCTTGTGTTGGCTATATTCATCAAAATCACATAAGCATTTGACAAAAGGTCACTTACATTGAGCAACCTCCATACTACATAAGTAAAAAACCTAAAGGAAAATTGTAACTTGTAAGTGATACCTTAAATTTAATTTTGACATTGTCAACCATTTGTCCACAAAGGTTGTAACTTTGAAAAAAATGACTCAAAACAACTTCCTGAAATACACATATAGCAAGCAATATGAAATATGAATATGTGTATGAGGGTTGGTGATTCTCACTATCAAAAGGAAGCAAGCAAGTGATAATTGTAAATGTTTGCAGTCCATATGTAGCCACCTTACGATAAATGACAAATCTCATTAGTTCTACTTGGCTATACACTCTATCTACCAAATATCATAGAGGCTATCATTGCTAGTTGCCATTCAATTTTCAAGCTAATTTGTTATACTTAAACTCTTCATTTTTTGATAGGTCTTTAGCTTTTTGTAACAATTTGGCTAATTTTCGCCCATAATGCAAGTGTGAAGAATGTTTGTTGTGATGCTAAAGTATAGGGCAAGGTCTCAAGCCATGTGAATGCAAGGCGGAGCCCAAGATCCATGGCATAAGGCCCTCTTCTTAGGGCCTTACCTGACCAGGTCAGGTCCTGTAGATATACCTTATGTAGTATGGATGATGCCATCTTACATCATAAGGTTTCAGGTGTCTCCATGTGTGCATAGAGGGCCCCCCATTGTGCAAGCCAAATTCAAGCATATCTTGCAGTTACACTATAATAATAATAATAATGTATTACATGTTCAAGTGCAAACACCTAAATGCACAATCCTCAACAAGAGAACTTTCTACCAAACAGCATAACAATTTGAAAGGTGGAGGACTAAAGGTTAAAGGGGGAAGGTGGTGGACTAAAGGCTGAAGCTGTTTGCACAAGAAGGAAAAATTTATGTGTGAGATCTGAGCAAAAAGCAGCTACAATGGACAGCAGGACTTGGGTGAGTCTGAGACTTGGGGAAAGACTCAAGCCCCACATAAAGTTTGAACTTTGAACTCTTTAATCCACTTTGAGGAAATGAAACTGGGGATGATAAAATTTTTGTAATACTAAAGTTATCCGTAAAGTCACACTCTCTTTCACCCATTAACCCCCTCTTGCAGTGGTATTCGCAAAGTAAGAAAATTTTATCGAATATTGGTATGAAATGCTGAAACTCAGCATTTAATGCACAGAGTTCGAGAATAATTATAGTAGTTGTACAGGTAGGAGCAGTGAAAATATATGTAGCAGCAGCGGAGGCGCTCAGGAAAAAGGAAAGAGGGGATGAAACTCAATATACCACCCAAAATGGTGGGAAAACTAGTTTGTGTCCCAGTTTTATAAAATTTCAGCCCCAATTACGCATTTGATGCCCCATAAGGTCGAAACTGGACGTTCTCGCCCCCTAATCGCTGACTTTACGGATAACTGTAGTGTCTGGAACCTAAAATTCAGTTTCAATTTCAAGAGCTGCATGTGGCTCTTCTTGGAGGAAATGAAACTCGGGATACTAAAATTTGTGTAATATATTTTTCCCACTATCTGGAACCTTAAATTGAGCTTCAATTCCTCCATTTCAAGAGCTGCATGTGGGTCTTCTTGGAGGAAATGCTAAAAATTCTGGGGATGCTAAAAATTTTGTGATGTATTTTCTACTGTCTGGAACCTAAAATTGAGCTTCAATTTCTATAGCTGAATGTGGTCTGCTTGGAGGAAATGAATCTGGGGCTGTCTGAACAAATTAGCGTTGAAGAAATTGCAACTCTGTAGTTTTTTGTCTTCTGATCTCCAAGCTAGAAGACTTACAACTGCGGTTGCAAAAATCCCATGTACTTGTGGAGGCATGTAGGAATTTTGTGAGGATTTCATTGTTGCAAGGATTAAAACTCTTTGTTTGGTATGTCACAGCATTGTGAACTCAGAACACATTCTTATCTGCCGAGCTCTGGACAATGTTTTGCAGAAATTTGCGGGTGAAAGGAGCAGCTTCAATTGCCGTCATTTGTTCTCTTTATTAGTACCTAATTCCAGAGAGCTTTGAGGAATCGAAACCATGTTTGACACCATGTGGAGTGGAGCATTGCTCCTATCGGCGTGTTATGGGGTTCTGATTTGGTGCCAATTTCCTACAGCACGACAACCGGCTTCATGCAATCTTACCCGTACTACTACTCTGCTTCCTCCAGTGGGCAACAGGTTGTTTGTTGTTCTTACACACAATTATGAAAGAATTTGCAGCAGTTTCTAAGTAACACGGATCTGATCGATCTTTTCTTCTCGCAAAACTTGTCGCAAAGTAGCTCCAAAGACAGACTTGAATACTTGATTTGATTCTCCACAGACAACAACACGATGATGTGAAGAACAGGATGCTTTTGTGGAAGCCTGGATGCTGCAGAATCTGCTGCACTAGAAGAAGAAGATGAAGAAGCTAGACTATTTATACTAGAATTTCTCTTTGGACTCCGGCTCTCTTTTCGTCTCTTTGCACGGGCAAATCGCCTGGAAAAATTCATGTTTTGAGAGGAAATTTTGTTTGATCCTTCCCCTGTAATGTCTGGCGTTCTGCAACAGCTTACGAAGCATATTGAAGACGAGCAATGCAGTGCACGTCTTCACATGCGGCAACGGCGGTGAGTGGACTTATGCTACGCCTACAGCATCAGGCGACTTGCTCGATTCCAATACCAGCGAAGTCGTCGGCAGTTACATCGCTTTCAACACTTCCAGCCGCCTGGGAATCAATCTCACGCTATGGAACTCCAATGCGGATTTTGCTGAATCCGGCTTCCTCACAAGTAGTGTCACAGGTAAAAAAACAATTCTGTACCATACAAGTACTCTGGAGTTCTTCTCTTCCTTTGTTCTCTGAGCCTGCTTTTGAGTCCCAGAACGCTTCTGGTTCGTTAGAGCTCTGAAAACAAAGCTTGAGTCCTTTCATGATACTAGAACTCGAAGTTGCGGGATTTGCTGGGGGAGGGTGCAGAATGAGGAACTGATGATCCAGTGAAGTTTTGGAACTTTGCAGCTAGTCCAATAGCGACAGTGAAAACGAATATACTTACTCCAGAGAATCTAAGTCAGGCAACAAGCCATCACAACCTGGGAGCAGCAGCAACAGTATCTTACATTGCTCTCTTGAATCCTCAGGGCGGTCAACCTCCTGCGGCATCTTTGTGCACACAGGACTTCGGCGAACTGGAATCCATATCTGTACAAGTCCCCTTCAGCGCCGAATTCCGGATTTATACACAAGACGTTGTGCCCCCTCCTGTTCCTGCGTCTCTCAATGTACCGGACGGCCGTCTCGTTGAAGGATATTTCGTTCAAGGATCGATCTCGTACCTGTACAATGGAAGCGCATGGTTGCAACGGAGCACTTCAGCGCTCCTTTACAAAGTGGCTGGGGGTTGTACGCTGGGGACGTTCGAGAATTTGCGGAATGGATCTGAAAGCAGCTTGAGTTGGCACATCGTCAACCCTACTGAATTGTGGCTTACAGGCCAGAACTTTGTGAACCCTGTTGTGCTATCCACAGCAGATGTGCCTTGGGCTTTGTTCAAGATCACCAGCAGCAAGGGCAACATGTAAGCTGCCTACTGCAATGCCGACCATTATGGTGACCATTTTGTTTATTTCATATAGATCTCAACATTGCCATCGCATTCATATTCTGATTGTGATATCTAGAGTTTTTATTTCAAACACTGTTCTGATTGAGAATATAGTACTCAATTTAGTGCCATTTCTTTTGACTGACAACATGGAAAACTGTTGGTTATAAGTGCAGATCATTGCCGGGTCCCTTTACATATGTGCAATTGGTGTCTACCCGAGGAGGCACTGCACCACTCCTCTCAGACAGTGTTGGTCTGCCAACAGGACTTGTTTGGACTTCTCCATTCTCAGGCATGTTCTGGTTCTACATGAACTCCACATGATGGTGAAAATATTGAGTTAAATGTTGCATCTTCCAGTTTCATCACAAAGTGAAACAAATTGATAGCACAACAGAAGAACTTGGGATGGGTTTTTGATTGTCTACACAACACCACAGTATTAATATACCCAAGAACTTGTATACATTAGATATCAAACTCTTTGTTGCTCGATCAAGTGGTTCTGCACCATGTATTGGAGTGTTCTACTTTGTTTGAAGGCTTATCCTTTCCTGTGTCCCTCAGATATCAGTCTGGTTTGTGCATAACATAGACAGGATTTAAGGAAAGAATTAGTGTCTACTTATCAATCAGACTTGCTGTATATAAAAACCTCTTTGCAAGCATTAAGGTCAGGAATAACAATTAATGATCATCTCAATTAGCATGTTAGGACTGCATATATCTGAATTGTGCACTTCATTATTGTCTAAATATCTTGAGCAGTTCAAGCATCATGTAGAAGTTTCCCTCTTTTCATCTTGCCTTCAGTGGAGCGCATCTGAAAGGTTTTCTGCAAGGAATGCAACGGGGCTTTCAAAATGAGAGTACTACAGATTTCCCAATTCATTGGCCTGTATGTAAGACCAGGTTTAGGGTTTAGGGTTTAGAGTTTCCTGGTAGTGATGCATGTTGCACAGCTACATCAATCCTACCATGCCACATACACTTCAGAATTGGGACATGAAAGATCAACTATCTTGGATTACCAGCTCATCCCTCACAAATTTGCATCTGTCCACTAGGACTGGAAGACATTCTGACATTGTACCAAGTTGATGAGAGGATGACAGTACAACATGTACAACCCCAGGTATTGCCGTTGCCAGGATAACATAAAGAACTGGGCAGTGGGCATTTCAAAACAGAATTTCCCTTTGAGATTGTGGGAGGGAATTTCACACCTCCTGTGGGAGATTTCATTTCTAAGTCACTCTGAAGCAATCTCTGACACCCTAACGGAAAAGAAGGTAATCTGTATTTCCTCAGTTGTAGGTTATGTTGTTATGTTGTTGGAGGGCTCCAAATTGAAGAATTTGATTTTGGCAAAGCATTACTGGATTGGGGATGCAGGGAATATGATCAAGCTGCTCATGAATGGGTCCACAACAAGCTGATTCATGCCTGCCCACAGATTCAATCCTTACTATGTGCACACCAGCAGATAGAGACTGGATTACTTGCTCTGCAAAGCTCAGGTTCTATGAACTATTGTTGTTCTATTTGTAATGTTTCCACACACACATGTTGTGCATATGGCAGTGTTGAGGTGGTATGGCATCAATTTTGCAAGCATCCTGGACTCATATGAGATACCTTCATGCTCCACTATCAACCAATATCCAAAGGTCCAACAAGTAAACCAGTTAATTGTGAAAGCACAGCTCTGGGTATTGATATCCGAGCCACATTCATCTGCTGATGAGTCCTTGTTATCTCTTTGGAAAGATCAACCAGCAGTTTTCTGAAGACAGGAAAAACCGCATGACATAACTATAACAACAACAACTAGCTTGGTATAGGAAAGGGATGCCTAAGTCTATGAAAGAGATCAATAGTACATTCAAGCTTACAATGTGACTTCCAAAGGGCAGATGGTGTGTGGGCCACAACCCACTGTATAAACTGCACCACAGTCTATGGCCCCTTGTTGCAGCTGCCAAAGACCATCAACAGTAATCAGAGGCATCAACTTTCAGAATTGCTGCATTTGCCTGTCACTGAGGCAAAAATCCCAATGGTGGTGTGCTCCACCCTCCAGGAAATCAAGGAGAGGGCCTATTGTTGGAGCAAATACAGCAGCTCACTGTGACCCAAAGGCTGAGATTTGTTAACGCTGGAGCATTCATTAGACAATGCCCTGCACAAGGGTCTGATTTACTGCCTAGAACAGAAAGTCTCTCCCACAACAAAAACTTTTGCTCTCTGCCCCCCACCCTTGTGAAAAAAAACAGAAATCGCAACATGATGTACTTCACTGTCAAGCCCCGAATTTCAAAGATCCCCTGTGAAGTAATTGTCTTGTTTTCCTTGTGTAGCAAGTTTTGTCAAAGTTTTCCAATGAGAGCAATTTTCTTGCTCCTGCCAAGCAACTTCTTTGCAAGCTTTCCTGTGAAACAATTTTCTTGTGTCTCTTATGAAGCAATTTTCTTATGAGTTTCCCATGTGAAGCAATTTTTCTCTAAGTTTCCCTTGTGAAGCTAATTTTCATGTTTTCTCCCTTGTGTGGGCTGAAGTTGCACAGAAACAAATACCATAGCTCCATTGCAAGTTCAACATTTCCGTGTAGAATAATTATTTTGTTTCCAAGATTCCAAGTCAAAAATAGAGTACTATATACTATTCTAAAAGATCAAAGATGTAACTGTTTATTGATCATAATGTAAGCACAATTGACCAACAATTCATGTAATCAATCACAAGACATTTTAGTTAGGAAATGATTCAGACATGAATTTGATAGCACCTAGCATTCAACTAATGATAAATGATTTCATATTGATTTCATATTGCAAAGCCAAGACCTTGATAGGTTAGATTGTGTTCGCATACCACACCTGCCACTTTAAAAACAATCTCAAGGGGAACACACAATGTCAAAATATTCTACCTACATTTTGAACATTGGTGCCAAATGAAATAAATCCCAAAGCCTACTTTTTTCACCAAGCTTATTCAAGTTCATTGTTTAAATTTGAGAAAAAGACATAGTATGATATACGAATATACATAAAACCTTGGATTATATGCTACATATCATACACTTTTGATCAATTTTTATACAATACATATTACATTTTGAGGGGAAAAAAATTGTATGACATATGTCCAATTTTAGAGTTTTTAATCAAGAGCTTTATGTGGATGATGGATGTCACCTATATAATAATTCAGCATTTGTTATTTTGTGGTTGATAATCAAGATTTGCAAATACATTTTATCAATACATATAGAGCAGCCAATTTCTAAAATTGAATTCAAACACATTGAATGAAATTCAAATTTTGTTGAATTAAATCAAGCACAATATTCATTTTCTTTGGATTCAATAAGATTAATGTTCCCATTGAATTTCAATTGAATTGAATTTAGTTGAATTGAATCATATTGAATTCGATTGAATAC
>Ga0116231_10000155_pt1 | contig 92040 bp, 53 predicted proteins | sample S1TSphgellanicum_2_FD_89695 | JGI IMG/M metagenome (GOLD analysis project Ga0116231, IMG submission 89695) | Host-associated microbial communities from peat moss isolated from Minnesota, USA - S1T2_Fd - Sphagnum magellanicum MG | ecosystem: Host-associated > Plants > Peat moss > Unclassified...
CGAGGTGTTTTGCCCCTTGCTGTCGAGCTCTCAACATTCGGGAGTCCCGGAAGACTCCCAACCTCCAACTTTTCCAAGTGTTGGGCTTCACCCCCACACTTGGCCAAAGTGGGGTTGCGACACATTGAATTCTTTCCCTATGAAAATGACCTAGCCTTTTGTGTCAAAGGTCAAATTTGGTCGGTCCAAATGTTGAAACCAAATTCACTTCTTTTGTGGAACTAACCATTGTAGTACCATGAAGCTAATAAAGTCCTTGACCATTCTTCTGGTGACCATAAGCAATTAGCTCTCATGTATGATAGTCTGAACAAAGCATTCCTCAAATACAAATTCTAGACTGTGATTTTGATCCACAAATATCCTACAGAAAGAAGATTTTTTGGGATACTTGGAAAATAAAATACTTAGAAATACTCTTGACAACTCCATCAGGAAATTAGAAGTCAACATTGCCCATGCTAATGACAATATGGCCTTGCCCAGTAGCTAATCATAAATTGTTGTCGCTCGTCTAATGAAGCAAGGCAAAGACTGTTGGATAGCCATTCACATGGTGAGTGGCACCTAAATCGAAATACCTAACCATTTGTTTGTTGTGTTGGTGATTCAACTAAGGTGAATTGAACTAATAAAGCTAAATCTAATGGAAGTTTTAGCTCAACTTGTTTTGTTGTGCACTCCACTAGTTGATAATCATCGGCATGTGAGGTGTAGTTGTCTAACATGCACGTCTCAACATTGCAATCTAAATCAATGAATTCTTCCTCCCCTTCAAGCGGTTCATCTATAGTTATTTTGTCAACCGCATGAACTTGTCTCGAAACACCTTGCTTTCACTTCTTTTGAAGATGAAACTCAAGATCTTTCATGTTATCAATCATTGCCTTGTTATCACATTCATGTTCTAAATGAATGTAATAACATTCATCTAGAACATGAATGGAAGCCTCTGTAGTAATTACAAGCTTCTGGCCTGGGCTACTCTATACCTCGTGGTCAAAAATGAGGTTGATAATTGTTGGAATGCCATTGAGATATCCTTCCAATGTTTGGCAACTAGTGAAAATTCTTCTCGTATATGAAATATCAACCAAAAATGTTGCTTGGACCTCCTTGATGTCCATAACAGGACCCACCAAATCACTGGTTGGAGTTAAGCCAAGAAAAATAACATCGACCTTAGTCGTAAAAATTTCTCTTTCCATCAACGACCAAAGCCTCTCCTCCTTAATCTTCATTATCCTTGGAGTTGAGACTTAACTCCTTTTGTAGCAAGTTTGATTCCAGCTCCTCGTAAATTGGAAGTTGTTGTTTGTTCTACTACACTTCACAAAACACCTCATATTCCTTTGATCATGTAGTAAACCATGATGTTCTCCGACAACCTGACATTAACTCCTTCCATCATGTGTAGCAACCTAACATTAACTCCTTCCATCATGTTAGCTACACTTTTTATTTCAATGAGGTAGGCATCCATGGATACACTCTCAATCTTTCTAATATTAAAAATTTTATCTATGAAGTAAGTAATATAGGACCACTATCATCTTCATAACAATGCTTTAATGTTGTCCAACACACATATGGATCAAAATATCAATTCATGAACTTTAAGATATGATTCTTGGCATTATTGTGAAAATAACTCAATATTTTAGACCTTGTAGTTGTTTCTACCATTGTCATGGGGGCAAAAGGAGGCATCACACAATGAGTGAATAAACTATCCTTTGAAAGCATATGTTTGACACAATGTGCTCATATTCCATAATTTGACGCACCTTCAAGGTGGTAATTTTTTGGAATGTTGGTTATATCTCTTTCTGTCAGCATGATAACAACGTTTTGTAAGGTTCTTGTTGTCCCTACTTGGAGTGGTTGGGGATCTTGTACTAAAACTAGCTAAACCTTCAACCTCCTCATTTTCTCTTAACATCTCATCGGCACAATTAAAGAAAACAATAAGTTATTCAACAAGCAATGCAAAAAAAATAGAAGCTCAATCTTCTCCATGTTTGGTAATCACTAGATATGAAAAAAGACAAAGAAACAAGTTAGGTCGTTACAGCTCTAATACCATGATAAAAGAGGTGTACTCACAAAAGTCACTACAAGGAATAGAACAATTCAAAGAAAAGAAAACATTACATGGAATATAAGTTCTTTGGGGAGCAGTAAAAATAAAAACTACGTATCAAAACTTTAGTTCACTTTAGATTAGAACTAACAACCATTTGAAGATATTTCTTAATAAACTTCCTAAGTTTAATTTATTTAGTGTTTCTATAATTATTAAGGTGTGAGCATATTAACCTTCAACAATGAGGGCTTAGAATTGAAAAGAAAACTTGAAATTATATTATTTTAATGTGGCAAATATATTAATGGACTTTGCACATGTTTCATTTTCAAAAATACATAATTTGAATAACTTCCTTGAAGAATAAATGTTAATGGGTGAAAGTATGGTAAAGTGTACACAAAAAGTAATGTACGCTACAAAATATTGGGGTCCCTAAAGAAAAGGACTAACAAGTAGATCATTTTATGGGGATAATAAAAAAAATTGGGTACATTATTTCTTATCTCTTGTTTGCATGGATTTCAAAAGCTAAATTATTATAATCATATTTTTCAACCTACTTGCAAGTACTTGAATTGGACCTAAAATTTGTGGTAGTTTGAAAAATAAAGTTCAAATATTTGAAAGTAGATGAAATGTTTTTGCAAGTATTTGGTTTTTTTTTCAAGCACCTCAATACTGATGTGGTGAACATTCTAATATCATGTCTTTGGTTAATCGAATTCGTTTTCATGACTAAAATCATCCCCAACCCCTAAAAAATGGGGGATACTTTTGGGGATACTTTTGGGGTACTTTTTCATGTCCAAATGATATGACACAAATTGCTTTTGAAAGCTAGAGGGAGGCTAGAGATGCCCATGAAAAAAATTAAGAGTTTCATTTGTTTTGAAATGCTAGAAGAAGGTTAAAAGTTTGAAAAAAAATAAATCATGTTTTCAAGTAGAAAAAAAGGTAACAAGTATGTGTAGAATATTTTGATTGCACCCTACTACTCAACAAATGCAAAAGGTGTAATAATAATAATCTTTTTTTTCTTAGGAAAAAACCATGACCATATGGAAGAGGAGGAAATTTCATAAGGGGGCATTATATTATTTTTTCAATTTTTTTTGTTTAGTAATGTTTCATGAATCACAAACATGAAACCCTATGGCTATCAAAAAAATGTATGTTATATACTCTATATACATTGATTTTATCTAATCCTTTTTCATATAAATGTTGGATTAAATTGAACTTTGGATTTCAAAATGTTGTCATGCACATTCTAAAGTTTTTTGGTGTTGATTAAGATTGCTAAATAATGTCATTAAGATTTCAACTTATTACATTGTAGGATGCTCATTATACATGCCTTTTTTGGACAAAAATAATTACATGTAGCATGTTTTCACCCATCAATAAAAATATGTTATTTGTAACATTAATTTCTTGAAATTGAAATACATTATGTCAAATTAATGTTGTGGGTGATTGATTACAAAGCAAGGTGGTCCACTTTTGCATTACAATGCAATTTTTTTGTAAATTAGTGTCATGCAAATTACATATATTATTAACATGCCACAAAAAAATGCCAAATTTGTGGTTAAACTTAAATTTTCAACTTGAATAAAAAGACATTTATATCAAAAATTGCAACATATATATACCAAATATATAGTAATGGACTTTTGAAATTGAAAAATATGAATCAATTTTTTTTTGTGCCTTTATATACATGCATTTTTTTCTATGGTTTTTAGTTGTGATATTTCATAAGGATTCAATATATGATATATTAAACATGTAATTTCATAAAAGGGGGCATGTTTTTGTTGTAAATTTTTTTTTAATCAATTGTATTAATTTATGCATTCTTTTTGCATGATGAAAAGCCAAATAATACAAAAATTTCAAAGTTTTGAAATTTTGAAGGAAAGGGCTGCAAAGCAAATTATTCATTTTTTAAACTATTTGACCAAAAATATTATGTTCAATGGTTCAAAATGTCTAGCATTAGGAGTAGGTCACATGTGCAAGAAATAATCTTGATAAAAAAACATGTTTGGTTGTCCATTGAAACACACCTTCAAATTTTTTGGGATTTTTTGCATTTTTGGTTGTAAACCATTTAATATTCATACACAATTATGTATGAATGTGAAAACTCACCACCATCACATGAATTATTTTAAATTAGAATATTCAATTTTTCTCACTAAAATTTGTTTCAAATAAATGTTATCTGCAAAAAGTAGCCCCATAAAAAATCCTAAAATCCTTTTTCCTTATTTTGGAACCCCAACTAGGAATAAGCCCATTGATTCAACCTAACATAATAAATAAATTTTCTATTGAAAATTAGTTGTGTAGACTACATAGAATATGAAAAAAAATCAATTTTTTTTTTGTGATATCAAAAATTTGGTAAATTTTTCCAAATAAATTATTGGACATATTTGAAAATTGAAAACTTGTTGGAACTTACTAATGCCTTTTGCATCCAATGGGGTTTTGAGTTATGCCCACACATCATGCGATCGTTAAAAAGTTTAATAAACTCAAATACTAATAAATTCAAAAACATATTAATATATAAGTTTTTTGAATGAATTATGATTCCACTTTATCAAGTTTCATTTATTTTTACAAGTAAGACCTAAAAGGTGGGAAATATTATGGATCATCATATGCATTGATTTAGTTTCAAAGGTTTATTTAAGGTTATGGCCATTCATTTTCACTTTATTCTTAATTACTCTAGATTCCATGGCATAGGTATCAAGACACTTGTTTAATATTATGGAAAAAGTTGAAAGATTTAAAATTTGAATTATTGGATTGAATATTATCATTTAAACATCAAATTTCCATGTGTTATTACAAAGGGTATATGTAGAATTGACAACAAACCACATGGCATAAGTAGGAAGCAACCAAAAACACATATGCCAAATTCATGTTATCATCCATAGGAACTATGTAAATTTCCATCTATATAAAATCCCTTGGTTTTTTCCAAATTTAACCTAAATAACCAAAAAGTTCATGATCTCTTTGTAGTTTATCAATGCTAAAGATTTTAGTTCATCCCTTATATATATAATGAAGAAATAAGATTTTTTAAAACCAATTTGGCAACCCTTTATCTAAATTTGTTAATTTTACTTAGAATTCACAATCCTGAAATTTGGATATGATGAATTTGGGTTGATGTCATAATCACAAACTATTCATTATAAACAAGCCCACATTAGATGCATATGACATTTTCATGAAATGAACCAAATTACATAAAATGGTGAAATGAATAAAGTCAAATAATATCCACAATGCACATGGAACATAGAAAAATAAATTTAATTTGGGAAGGAAGGAAAAAGTTCAACACCCAATTGAAGCTTGTTATCTAAAATTATATTTAACATAAACATGATTGGACCTTTCATTTAAAATAATTTTTATGATTATTACCTCACCAACATGATAGGACCCTATGTAAATAATTTCCCATACATTTTTTCATACACCCTTTGTGTTTCCTTACACTCACCCCTCCCCAAAAATTGCATAACTACAACGTACTAACTACATGGGGTGAATCCCCAAAATAACAGGCCTTGATTCAAAGGCTTGTTATTTTAAAATCATCTTCATTTAAAGACATTGCATGTGTAAAAATTGAGGGATTTTTTGTCAAAAATAAAATTTCCTCGTGATACTTGTCAAGTATTTGCATGACACCCATTGAGTATCATCATGAGGAAAAAAAAGTAAAAAGCAAGGTGAGGTGTTTCAAAAAATGAAATGCTCACAAGAATGAGCATTTTGTTTTCCAAAATGCCCCAATGGATCCTAGGTGTTACAAGTGTTCCTCCAACTACACTAAGAATTTCTTTGCATGTTTTGATGTAGTTGTCTTTTGTAACAATCTACGAATTAGTTACTAGAGCCCTTAGGTGTAACAAACCTCCATAACTTGTGGTTGAAGTTTTAAAACATTCAAATATAATTCAAAATCAAACTCTTTTTAAAATGCATGTCCCATTACAACCTTGGCCAAAGCAAATGGATTTATACTAATTTGTTATCTTGTTAGTTTTGTAACATGATTCCTTATTGTCCCATTTTATTTTTTATTATATTTTTATTTTCCACCTATTGGTCTTATAGTTTTGTCCTTGAATTAGTAGTTCAACACTTCCATTTTCACTTATATATAGTGTTGCATTTAGATCAAAACCTAGACCTATAGCATTACAAATGTAGGTGGTCGTTTCACACCAATAGGGGATAACAACACCTATGACCAATAGGCTTTTTTTACTTGTACCTAAACTTAGTAGCACTCGTACACCTATAAGTTGTAGCACCTATAACCACTACTTCTACCCAATGTTTGGCAGTTCTTAAAATGAAGGTAAGATACTCTTTAGTTATTAACCCAAGTGTATATCCACTTACCCATTGGTTCTCAAAACATTCAAAAAATTAATGTTGGGATATAATTATATAACCATGGGTTATAAAACCCTAAACCCTAAATATAACCATGGTTTTCAAAAACATATATCAATTTTTAAAAAACTAATTAGAAAACCATTGGTTCTTTGATTCTGAATTCTTTTCAAATAAACGAAACTAGCATTTGTTTAATTCTGAAATATTTTAAAAAACTCAGACCAACGGTTCTTTTAAAAATTCAAAAAATACCGTGCAACATTGGTTCTACCCCTTTATTAAATAGTGATGCCATATTTGTAGTTAAGCCATAAATTGTATTCATGTGTCCTAACAACAATCATTTTGTTAATAATCCCTTTGTCCCTTCCTACCAAATTTATCTTCAATCTTTTCAACAACAATTTTGAAATAAAATTGTATAGTAAAAACTTATTCAATTTAATTTATGTTTTTAATCTTCTCAAATTTTGAATTAACATTATTGTTCAAGGGTATCTTTTACCATACATTGTGGCCTTGTTTTCTCCATCATCTTTTGTGTTTTGTTTTATGATAGTTTCTCATAACCATTTGTGCATATTGACGATTTCAAGTAGGTTTTGCACTCATAACATTAAATCAATATTTTCGAGCCCTTTATTTTGGTGTTCCAAATTGGTGCAATTTGACATATGTGCCCTAATGTTGTAGAGCTCACAATCACTATTGGAAACATAAATTTAAAAGATGGCATTTCAAGATTTAAAGGTTCAATCAATTGCCATTAATGATTTATCTTTAATTTCAATATATAGAAAACTTGGTTATGTGGTGATATGATGTTATGTCTTATGCCAAAATGGTTCAAAATATATTTTGAATAAGAAATATTGTCATGATATATAGGCGTGTTCATTTGGCTAAGAAGGTCATAACTATCAACCTTATTTGGCAATCAAACTTTGCTTTGAAAATTTTTAATGCATAAAAGCTTGCATAGAATGTATTATTCGGTAAGTGGGCCCTCAAATTAGTTATTTGGCACTTCCATAAGAAGCAACATGATGTTTGAAAAATGAAATAAACTTGAAAGCATAAAAGTATGAGAAACAAAGAAAGGGATGTTGTTGTATAAATTGACCAAAAATTGAAATTGAAATTGGAATATATACATAGATGAGAAGACAAAACAAAGAGTCCAAGGCCAAGGGTTTAATGCAAGTGACACAATGGAAGGACATAAGAAGAACCAAAGGAAGAAAATCAAAGTCACAAAGAATAATACACAAAGGATTGGAGCAAATATGGATTAGATGAAAGAGAAAAAGAATATATATATATATATATATAAGAAAGATAATAAAACACATTGACAAACAAAACTTTAATAAAACATTATAAGACATCACTAACTTAATCTTCCTTCCATAATACAACATACTTAGATGTAAGTTTCATTTGGTGCTTCCTTCCCACAATAGATTCTACAAGGTTGGTGTTTTTGGTGAAAGCATTTTCTCTTGCAAAAGATTTCCAAGCTTCTTTCCTTTTTGGACTTTCTAAGTTCAAGGAAGCGAATGGGTACCTTCAAGACTTTCATTACTCGAAAAATGTATTACAACCTTTGTTCAAAAGGGAGGTGGGGTGGGGAGGGAGGAGTGTTCTTTCCAACTACAAGCACCTTCTAAATTCCAATACATTTGACACAAGGCTTTATAACTTCATATTGATTGTTAGGCTAAGAATTTTATTTTATTTGTTAATTCACAATTAACTAAAAATGTGATTGGTAAATAAAAATTGCAACTTCCCATGTATATGTTATTAAAATGCCCAAAGTTACAATTGTTACATGGCTTCAATGTACCTTCAATTATTTTTGTCACATCTTGTAGGCCTTATATTAGAGAAAAAAAATAATACTCTTCAACATATAAGCCTTTTGACCCATCTCCATGTGAAAAATAACTCCCAACTATGGTAGATATGTCCGAACAAATCAAACCACCTTTATTCCTTTGAAGCTTACCCTTTTTTTTTTAAATGCCGCTTGTACCAAATTCCACTCCAAAATATTAAAAGAAAAAAGAAAAAAAATTGAAATGAAATTATTGGTTCCCTACTTGATGCACCTTGATTGAAAAATAAAAAGAATGGATACGTGTCTTATAGTGATCATGTCATCAAGTATCTAAAGAGGCCCAAAATATGGTAAGTTGGGATAAATGTTGGTTGCATCGATTTTATTTTTTGGCGAAAATTTTGCACTACTTTGTGAAAAGAATGAGATTGAAATGTGTTTTCACAATGTAAATTTTGCTTCTTTTTTTAAAAATTTAAAAATCAACAATTTTGCGGAATTGATTTTTTTTAATTTTTTAAACATTGTTTTATCCATTTCCTTTCCTATGGAAAATGTGATTGGTTTGATTGCTCACTAAACCTTTTCCATTACTAAGTACATAACAAATTTAAACTTCATGGATCCATTACATTGTCCCCGTAATAATTAGGCCAAGGAACAATTGACCAGGTTCACACAAAAACATGCCAAATGTCGACTATCGACTACTTTCATATAATACATATAATTGGTTTACCAACAAAATTATAATAACAATACCTAATAATTGTTATAATTATAATTTGTTACCAATACATATTGTCTTTATTCAAAAACTCAAAACCAATTGTTATTGAAGGGTAATAACAATTGGTTTTGAGTTTTTGAATTTTTATTTTAAAAAATTAATTGTCCAAGTATTTGAAAATGGGAGTTGGGTGGGTATGAGTGCAAAGGTTTAGTCACTCATGAATTTGGGTGTATTTCTCAGTTCTTTAACAAATTGCCATTTTTTTAATAATAATTAAGATTTTGATGCAATTTTAAATAATCATTGGGGACCCTCCAAGTGCAATGTTGGGCAATAGGTTTTTTTTATAAAAACTTTCAAATGCCCAATTTGGGCATCTAGGAAAAAACATTTAATTAACCCCAAAATGTTAGGATAGTGCAAATTTACATTGAAAAGTATTCATGTCTAATGTTTAGAGGCTAAAAAATCACCGTTTCTAAATTTTTCAAGTTAAAGAATCGCCACGGTCAAGGTTTTCGAAATCATTTTTGAACACATATGAGGTAAGGGTGGTGGGTCTTTGAAAATTGGACCTTCAACTAGTGTATATGCATATAACCATTATGACATCATGTGATATTTGGTGCAAAATTTAATACTCAACCAAAATTCATAAAAACTTGATTTAATATTTTTTTAAAATAAAGGCACCCTTTCAAGGCACCTAGTGAATGTAATACTCCCCAAAGAGGGCACTACAAGTGAATCGCCCCAATGGGCAGCATAAAAAAATTTCCTCAACTTGCCCTAAAGGACCACAACAAAATAACTCAAGAAAGTTTAAGGACTTAATTTCTCACGTAATGGCAAGCAATTATAATGGCTATTGGTTCACTTTGGTCCTTTGGATGGGCTCCCCAAGCTTCCCCTTGGCTTCTTGCTGTTTTGTAAATACCATGGTATCACCTCAACACCTTCAACACTAATTAAATTTTTTTTGAGAATTTTTTTTAAAAAATTAAAAATACATTTTTCAAAGAAAAAAATTTTGTGAAGGGAAATAGATAAATTTCTTAAAAAATATTCAAGAATAAATTTTCTTTTTTGCAACATGGAATCTTCAAGTCTAATTAATTATTCAACAAACATGTGTTGAAGTTGGCCTTATACTACGATATGTTTGCATGTTTTTCTTAACTTCAACAAGGGGGTCTTTCATGGTTCACTCTATGCCAATATTATTTACTTCCTTGCATATTTGGTGTTGGTTAGTTCCTTGTTTGAAAAAACTTTGGATCCCTATCCTTGATGATGCACCATATATTTTTAATTTGAAAAGAAAACCTTTGGTTCAGTGGAGAAATCATTCAATATTCAAGAACTTTTGCACCACAAGTCCAAACATCATGAAACCAAGCTCATGCACCCCTCCTCGTCAAGAGCTTTCCAAAGATATGAAGAACACGATCTAAAGCATCCTAGTTTAGTGGATCTCATAACTACTAAACAAACAACCTTCCTTCATAGATAGATAACATGAAGTATATTTTTTTTTATATTTTCCTCTTCTTAGACCATCTCTCTATTAGCATCTTGCACAATTTTTTTTGAATAAAAAATAATCATATTTATGTCAGTTTGAGATGAAAACTTGGCTTTGAGTTAGTATGTATGCAAATGACCTAATGTCTCTTAAATCTTGCATAAAACATTGCATAATATAGTAGCCATTGTTGGGTTGTTTTCAATTTTTTTTAAGAACCATTCATGGGTCTAGTTCATAGAAGAGCTTCGAAAACTCACCTCGATTTATTTTTTTAATTTCATCTTAAAGGGAACCAACCAAAGTTTCAAAATTTTGGGGAAAAAAATTCCAAGTGATTTTCAAAGTGCTAGTTTTCATGCATCTAATTACAATTGATTTTCAAAGGCATTTTTCACAAACCAATTTTTTAATGACAAATAGAAATAATTTTTATTTTCTATAAATTGCAATTTTTATAAAAAGTAATTAATTAAAAATATTATAAAAGTTCCAAATTTTCATCTCATTCAAATGAGCATTCAATCTTCTTTCACTTTTCTTCTAGGACTACATCCATTCAATTAATTCTACTAAATTACAAGAAGCTTTATAACCAACCCTAGGAATATTGAATCATTTTTTTCAGAAATATCAACTTCTTTGTATGGTTTGATTGTAAATAACATCTTATATTAGTTTGTATGCATGCTAAAGAAAAAATCCTTGTGGCCTCAATTTGTGATCCCCAATGTGTAAGGTTTGATGGGCTAAAAAACTAGTATTGTACTATGCAAAAAATATCGGCAACAAACTATCGAATAATTAATTAAACTTCAAATCTTAACTTTGATAGTTGGTTTTTTTTTTTTTGAAAATTTTGGTAGGTAATGTTTATAAAAATAAATAAACATGATATTGCTAACCTTCAAGGGCAATCTAGGTGCATGTAGACTACCACATTTTTAATTCAAAGAATGGTAGGTCTGAAGTTCAAACCTAATATTCAAATAGTTTATAATTTAATTTTATAATAATTATTAAAATTTTGGCACAAATAATAAATGATTTTTCAAAAATTCGACAAAATAAAAAATAATTTAATTTATGTTTAAACCATTCATGTATTACGGTAGTAGGAAACACGTTTCATGTTTCCCCCACCATTGAAAAGGACATTTGAGTTTCTTGGGATTCACTTTGTAACATCTAAAAATTTGACAACTTGCTAATGACAAGTTTTTGAACATTATTTCACTTACATCTTCATAATCTATTCAAGAATATCTAAGGTGCAATTTTCATCAACTATTTGGTCTCCACAATCAACTTCAAATCAACTTCAAATTGTGGGTGTGTTTTTACAAAGATGTATTAAAGTAGTTGAAACCACTACTTAGTTTTTCGTATTTAACATTTTTTTTAAAAATTACAAATAGAGTTTTTAATATATTGATATTATATTATATATTTTGAAATTTTGAAATCAATCTAATGATTAAAAAGTACGCAAATCATTTTTTAAATAATTGTAGTTATTAGTGTTTTTACAATATAAAAGGATTCATATTTAGTTATTTTTGGCAAAGGTTAATACCTACCTACTTACTTATTTTGGCAAATGTTTAATATAAACCTTCATATGATAGTGTAAAAAATATGGTTTTTAAAAAATATTTTGATAAATATATTTTTTAAAAGATTTCAAAAACATTCTTCTAAAAAAGTAATGGCCTAAAGAAGAAAATGATTCAATGTTTGCACCCTCTTACCACTGGATGTAAATGATGATGACACTTCAAAAACATAAGATATAAGAATTCCTATCAGATTCCTCAACAATAGAAATGCCTTTTTCATAGCCAATAAAAACTTATTGGACAAAGGTTTTTAAAACTAAGGTTTATCGTTAAGGAAAACATGTTGTGAACTTTTCTTTCTTCATAGTTACAATAAAAATAAAATTTCAAAACATCACAAATTTTCTTTTGGATGTTGAAAGCAAGCAAAACCAATTCCAAAACAAATCTAAAATCATCATTAATCAAATTCACTTTAAATAGAGGGTTCATAATTTCTTCCTTGAAATTTAAATAAATTGTTGTGTTAGATTACAATGCATTAGTAATCAAATTACCATAGTACATGATTGGTTTCAGCATAAATTAAATTATGCCAAAATTTTGAAAATATATATATTACTTGTGCCAAAATTTTAATAATTATTATAAAATCAAATTTTGAAATATTTCAATTGTTTAAATTTTAAACTTGCCAAGAAAAATGTGACAATCTAAACACACTTAAACTATTTCATGAAGACAAAAAATTCATGTTTCTTATTTTATATACATATGACATGTCAAAATAAATTTAATTAGAAAACCAACTACTAAAGTTAAGATTTGAAATTTAATTAATTATTCGATAATTTGTTGTTGAATCCGTTTGAGTATTATGGTAGTGGTCATGAAACTAGTTCAAAACACACACACTCACAACAAAAGAAAAAAAATCCACAAGTATTTTTTTAATGTACCAAGTAAAAAGGAATGACATTATTCCTTTGATTTTGATAATATTATGTGTAATGTAACAAAAAATAATCGCATCCTTAAATTACAAAGTTTCTTGGTTCTAACATAATAATTTTGCAAGTAAACTTGTAATTGAAATTATACATGTAATGCTAATATTTCCAACTAGTGCAATTTTTTTTTAACTCAGAAAGAAAAAATCAAATAATAGAAAACTAAAATTTATCTTGTTTTTAACAAAGTATTTAACTTTTTAAGCAAAAACTAGAATCCACAAAAACCTTATGTTCCATTTCTATTTACCTTTCCTAGATTTATTATGTCAAATATACATCTCTACAGATTTTAATGTTGAGACTTGATTAAAACAAATATACTTTTTTTGCAAATTAACCTTCTCCTCAATTATATCATACTAAACAATGTTTTTTTTTTAAAACATGACCAAAACAAGTACCTTAAAAGTTTTGTTCCAACCCAAAATTTTACACCTCACAATAAATTATAAATGAATTATCATGATTTTCAAATTTGAGCCTTCATCTTTGACATAGGCAATGATTTTTCTTTTTGTCCCATATTGATCAAACAATTTTGTCAATTTTTTGGTCAAAGCTTGACTAGTACTTTTTTTTTGTTTCAAATAAACCAATAGTCACATGTTTAAACTACCAATCAACTCCCAAAAATTAAATGACAAAAACAAATATATCATGTGCCTCCCCCCCTTAAACATCCACAAATCGGAACTTGTTATAGAATGTAACCTACCAATTTCAGCCAAACATACTTTTGTTTAAATTTTTCCACCAAGTTAAGCAATATTTCTTTCAAATTTTGATTTTTGGAAGGGAAGATAACTCAAAATCACAAATGTAAAACCAAACATTCTTCAAAAATTGCATAAGCAAATGATTATTCATAATAAAAAAAACCAAGTTTTTACAAAAACTTTTTATGCTTAACATCATAATTTTTTAAAGGATTTTTTACACCAAGAAAGTTAGATATTGTAATGTCAAATAAATTAAACCTCTTCTTTGTTAATTGTCTTTTCACAAGTCCTCTCATTGGACTATTGACTTCCTCCTCAAATTTCTTTTTCAATAATGACATGGTTTATATTCACATTTTTTTTCAAAAATGTTATTCCATAGATAATATAATATGTTATTAAACATTTTCTCTCTTTAGTTTTGGATTAGGTGCATTCACAAAATTGTTGTAACAAAAAATGCATCTAATAATTTGAAGACCTTCCCCTTCAATATCTTTCCCATCATTAACACAATAAAAACCCCACATGTTGCATTTCTATTATGCCCTCTCCATACTTTCCTTGTAGCATGCAATTTTTGAATATTGATTTACACTTTTTTTTTAATTACCTTCAAGTTTGATATTTTCTTATTGTAAATTTGGATTATTTTTCAACCCCTCCACAGGTTTTTCTTCCATAGTCATTGAAATATATTTCATTTTTTATTGTGATTATGTTTCCATTTTCACTTAATTGCACCATTTTTTACAAGAAAATTACACAATATGGGGTAAAAATCAAAACAAATGTATGTGTTGTCAAAATAGTGGTTCTTACTTTGATGCTTTTAAAGTTAAATTATTTATGTTCTATAAGAATTAAATCTTGATATTACAAGAATTTACAATTACAAAATAATTCATTTTTTTTCCTCTTTCAATCATACAAAAAAAAATGCAATGAAAAAAAACATTATGTTAAAGCACACAACAAAAAAGGACAACATGGTTCAATGGATCACTTTGGACATTTTGAAAATTCTGCATCTTGCATTAGCTATAATTCTTACAATTATAATAATTATCAAACTAGAATTGATCACAAATATTGATAAGCCACCCTATAAATATCCCTAGACACATAATTAGTCAAAAAATCAATGTGAAAACTTGGAGATTGCAATATGAAATGTGAAACAAATGAAAAAAATTGAAAAAAAATTGAATGACATTTTTTAATTAAATAAAAATTTCTTGTATTTGTAAAGTTTCAATGCATTTTATTTTTAAATTCGTCATTTGATTATAATTTTTTTTTCTTTTATTTTTGACAATACTACATCATATTTTTTGAATCCACATTTTTCATTGTGTTTACATGATAAATATAGTGTCATCATTTCAAAACTCTGTTATGAGTCCAATATTCATTTAGAACTCATAATCTTTATATATCATTCCCACTAAATTTATTGCAAAATGAATTATTAAAAAATTGATAATGTTAGTGTTCAATATGATTTTACATTTTAAATCCATTTATATTCTACAAAAAATTACAATTATTATAATCCAAATTGTCCACTTATTTATGTTTTCTTCCCAAATATATATATATAACATACAAAACATATACAACAAAAAAAACTAAATATCACCAACGCAAGCAAATGCAAATGCAAAACAAGAAATAAACAAACATAATCAAATAACACTAAAAGCAGGAATTCTATAAGTAATTTGCCACAATTTCTTGTCTCGATTTTCTGGAGAAGGGTTGATAATTGTAAGGAAGTCAAGGAAGTCATCTTGGATGTGAGAAATATTGTTGAAAGTCCAAATATTTTATTGTGGGTGGAGCCATTGGTAGAAACATCATCACCACTCACAAGAACAAAATGGCTTGTGGCATATATTTTTCGTGAACTATATACCTTACCCTAGGGTAAGGTCAGTTTCGTCATTAAATAATCCTCAAAATAGGGAAATGAAGTTTTGTGAAAATATGAAGTTGAGATGTTGGGAAATCATCATAATTATCATAGGCTACATTCTTAATAAATTTCACTACTCATATCACAATATTCTAGTAGATAATGGAAATATATAATTTTTTAAATTTTTTTAAAATAAATTCATTTTTTGGAATTATTATTATTATTATTATTATTATTATTGGTTTTGTCAATGTGGAAACTGACCCTAGTGTGAAAACTTACTTCAATCATGATCCAATAGCCTGAAAGCATTGGGTGTACCCAAAAGAAAATTATTATTTTTGATTGAACAATCATAATGACTGGCCAAGTGGAGTATTTAGTAGCTTAAGGGATTTTGGCCCCTAGGTAGTAGTAGTAGTAGTAGGTTTAGGGTTTAGGGTTTAGGGTTTAAACCCTAAACCCTAAACCCTAAATCCTGGTAGGTCAATTTTTGTACCAGGATTTTTTGATTGAAAGATGATGATGTTTTTTTGGCTTGTGTTGAAACTTGAGATTAGTTATAATAGAGTTATAATAATATCTTGAAGGATTTGGTTTCTCTAATTGGGATTTTTTTTTTGAAGATTATAATTTTTGCATGGTGAAGTATTTTGAATTTCCATAATTCTTCTTTTGCCTTAAGATACTTTCATAAATGAATGTTTTGTTGTTTTTTTTTTTGGGTTGTTGTGGGTTGTTGCAAATTTTTTCACTTTGCTTTTTTCTCACCATATCTGAACTCTGTTTGTTTTGGGTCTTCTCTTTCTGTTTTAGGTTTTGTTGAGCTAGCCAGCATTGTGATTTGAATGTTGCTGCCATTCATTGTGGATCCTGTGACAGAACTCAGTATGTTGATTCATGTATTGACAATTGACCTCCACACACACCACAGCCAGCAGCTGACGAAAGAAGATGCCAAAATGGAGATATCAAGTTTGGTAGCTGGTCAATACAAAAGTTGTTGTTGCTGTTGAAGGTCTCTCAACATGCACGAGTGCCACTGCTTGTGTTGCTCTTGTTCAACCTATTCACTCCTCAGTTTTGTTTTTTTTTTTCCTTTTTTGGTTTCTCCGTTTTTATGCTTGAGTTTCCTCGTTTTGTTTTTCTTGTTTGCTTGCTGATATTTTGTCAGATCTGAAATCTCTGTAATCTTATTATCAATTCATGCCTCAACTCGACTTAGGGTTTAGGGTTTGGGTTTCCTTCTTCTCCTGTTTGCTGATAGATATCTTGATAGCTCTGAATCTTCCATAAGCTTATTATCAAATCATGCCTCAACTCAATGGAGGGTTTTGGGTATTGGGTTTCCTTTTTTTCCTCCTGTTTACTGATATGTTGTCAGATCTGAAATCCCCATAAAGCTTATTAGCAAGTCAGGTCTCAACTCAATTTAGGGTTTAGGGTTGGGCTGCACACTTGTGGTTGTTCAATGTACCCAGCAGATTTGAAATCCCCATAAAGCTTATTATCGAATCCTGTCTCAACTCAATTCAGAGTTTAGGGTTTAGGGTTCACATGGGTGGTTTGCTCTCATTTTCTAGTCATGTTTTCATCAGGACTATCTACATTGCACTGTCAGGACTGTTGGAAAGTGATGAAATCACAGGGGAGTAACAATAGCAGCTAATAGTCAAGAGATGTGATGGTCTGCAGCTCTACTTCCTTCCTTCATGCGGGCACTCACAAGGTTATGACTGTCACTCATCTCCTTGTCATGTTTTGCTTTTGGGTTTGGCTGGAACTACTGACACGGACAATTGTCTAGTCCCCACCATTTTGCATGGTGTGTTTTGTGGAGTCTGCTCCTTCTGCAGCCATTGCAGTCATATTGCATCTGGAGCAATTCATTTCTGCAAGGAGGGCATTCGCTGGACCAAAAGATTGCTGTGGATTCAATTCACCTCTGCAGGGTAAGAGTTCCGCCCTTTTTTTTTGTCTCAGATCTGTTCTGCTCTCTCACAAAAGACCTGATAGCTTCCTGAGAAGACTCTTCTTACATTCAACTTATGTCAGTTTTGTGGTTTGTGTTTTGAGATGAAAATCACTTGTCGGTCCTCCTCCCCAGTAACTTTTATCTGTTCCAAGTTACTTGATTTGCCATTCCCTGACTTGACTTAGGTATTTTCTCGGTGCACATCTCAAATGCAGGAATGCATTTTGTTTGTATGTGTGACCACCCCAACTATGCTGCCACCCTCATTGGTAGTGTTTCTGAGGCTTCTGTGCTCTCCAGAGTGGCTCAGCCTTCTGATGCCCCCCCATCTTCCACACCTGCATGCTTAATGATCTAATGTCTCCTTACGGTGTATGGAAACAACGACATGGATACACCTTTCATGAACCAACCAAAACCAGGATTGAAAGAGGACAAAACTGCATTGCATTTTACTTCAGATTTTTACAAGATTATGCCCAGATTATGCAGACACGCACACACATATCCAAGAAGAAAGCTCTCTCTGAACATGTAGTCCATGAAAAAAGGCTCTCTGAACATACATGCAGTCCAAGGAGAAAGCTCTTGTAACATGTTGAAAAAGAAAGCTCTGAACATGCCCAACAAAAACCTTTGAATATGTTGAGCAGCAGCAGCTCCAGAAAAACCAAATCGAATGTCCCGGCACTACTAAAACAACATTCTGAGAGTGAGAGACAGAGAGAGACAGAGAGATTGACACATGTGATTGACCATGACCATCAAGATCACAAACCTGCAGTCCTGCAACAAAATTACTCCAAAGAGAGAAGAAGTAGAAGAAACAACAAAAAGAAAAAAGCTTATGCAAATGCTTCTCTTTTCTCTCTAAGAGCAGAAGAAGAAAATGAAGAAGAAGGAGATGATGATGAAGACTTCAGCTTACAAAACTCAAAGGATTAGATTAGGTACATTAATATAATTGTTGTGAGATTAGAGAGATTTTTTGTGTAATTAAGGGCTTCCTAATCTGGCTAGTTTTAGTCTAATCCTGAGCCAGCCCCCTACTAGGTCTTCTTGTGGGCACCTGTCTGGAGCAAAAGAAGAAAAAATTAGGTTGCAAAGCGTCAATTGCAAAGCGTTGTTTCTGGCCGTCTGTCAGGGTTTCGAACCTCTTCTTCTTCGCCGTTCCCTTGTGGTAAAGACAACAGCGCCTGTCGTTCCTCCTTCCCTTACTGCTCTTCCTTCCTTCCTTCCTCTTGGCAGTCCTCTTGGGGCCGGCGGCCGGGTACACAAAGCTGCTGCTTTACTCTACTGGCAAGCAGCCGTTGTGGTAAGTAACTCTCTCTCTTTCTCTCTCTCTCTCTCTCTCTCTCTCTCTCTCTCTCTCTCTGCGTCTCTGCTGTCTCGGTGCCAGGGAAGATCAGATCTGAGGGTTTTGTACAATCTGCTTCCGAAGAATTCATGTCGCTAGCTTGAGATTCCTCGTCTTGAGGATGTTCTCTTGTCTTCAGCATGTGTGAACGAGCTCTTGTGGTTGGTTTTCCGATTTTCTCTTTTATTCTCTTCTCTTCTCTTTCCCCGCCCCAACCATAGAGTTTCATGTGGGAGCTAGGGTTTTATTATGTTCTGCTCTGATGGCTTTGTTGAATCCATACGTTGAAGATGCAGTAGCAGCAATCATCATCATCACATCCTGTTGAGTCTCATGTCTCTGGAGGATTTTGGAGGTTTCAGAATAAAAACCAGTGCTGTGGAATTTGGTGCATGCTCTGGGATTGATTGATTTAGTGTTCTTCTGTGGAGAAGGGTTTTTTCTTTTCTGCGGCAAGTGTATAAAGGCTGGCTTTTGGCTGCACTCCTTCCTTTTTTCCCACTCTGAAGTTCATCATCATCTTGTTCATGAGAGAAAAACATAACAGTGCCTGTGTTACTGGGAATGCTTGCATTTTTCCTTGCTGCATAGCTAGCTTACATGTATGTATGTATGTATGCATACATGCGCTATCGTCTTGACATTCTAGCCTTAAGGAGAATTACTCTGTTGTATGTCAAACTCTTCTGAAATGATCTGGTCATTGGTTTGATCATTTCCTTGCAGATTGAACCCTTCCTTACTTTCTTCCTTTCCCATTGATCTTTTCGTGTTTCCTTGGAAGTTTCAGATGCTGTATATGTATGTGGGGCTTGGGAAAAAAAAGCTCTTGCATATTATGTTTGACCTATGGGGTTGTTGATGCAGACTATATCCTCTTTTCCTTTGTGTGCCTTTTTGTCTATTGCGGCATAGGGAGGCCTGATCAGGTTTCTGTTTAGTTTGTAGCTTTAAGGATTCTGGGGGTGTTGAGGTCATAGGCTGTTAGGTTTCCTGGTTTTGTTCTACTGTGCATCTATGTCATATGTTGGACTCACTGGTGTCCCTTTGGATTCTGTATTCCTACTACCTTCTGCACATTCCTGTCCATGGGATAGTACATCTGTCTGTTTCTGTCTCTCTCTTTCCATCAAAGATTGCAGAGCCTCTGGATGCAAGCTACAGTCAGAAGTGTTTTGTACATATACCTTTCTCTGGAGGTGATGGCTGTGCACTTTTTATTGCATAGGTCTGTACCATTTTGCATCACAGGTTGCAAGCCTTTGTGTTGTCATACTTGTGACTTCCAGATTGAGTGGCAAGCTGACGGATTTTGGAATCTTTGCTTGCTCTTGCTTGCAATGAGGCTGTGCAGAATACAATTGACATTTTCCTTGTATCTTTGTTTGTTTGTGCACCTATTTTCTTGTTTCTGTGCATCCAATCATATAAAGTCTACCTGCCAACCTAAAACCCTGAATTGCAGTGCACTGTGTCTCTTGAGTGCTAGTCAACATCATGACTGAGTCTTCTGATTGCTTCCAGAAATTGCAACAGAAAGTCAGGATGCAAATTTTTCTACGATTGTTTGCCAGAAAGTTTTAGTGGATGATTCTATACTTATCCACACCACTGTCAGGAGCTGATGAAGTCAGTTGGGAGTCATGGAACCTAGTCACTGCTATTCATGATGACAGTGATGGACTGATACTTTGTGACTGACACTCCTAAGGTTATGACCCACTCTCATTCATGTCATGTCAGTTGAGTTTTGCTGGAATGGACAGAACAATTTCCTTGAATGTGTCCTCCTGGAGTTTTCTCTGCAATCTCACAGATAAATCTTCAATGGAAATTTTGTTGTGCTGTGCCAACAGGTCTTGAGATGCAGCATCATGTGGAGGTGTGCACAAACTTCCTGCAGGGTCCATTCCAACCTCAAGTGGCAGTTCATACCAATTTGTAGGTTTGAACTCTGGTGGCTCATTTGATTTCACAGGGCCAGAAGGTGGTAGATGGGACAAGCTGGATGCACTCCCAGATTGAAGCTGAGGGTCATTGGCTAGTGGCTCAATATTGTTGACAAGAGTGTTAAGTATCAAATATATATATCACTGATTCTGGTGCGTCTCTCAGGATTCAAGCCACTGACTGCAGTTTAGGGTTTTAGACTGGCTCACAGATGTGATGGCCAGGTTTTGTGGGAGCTACTAGGGTTTGAGAATTGGTTGTTAAATCCCTTTGGTCCCTTTGGCTTAGGAAACGGCTACTTGTAGACATGCTCAGCAATGTCACTCTCTTGAGGCAGTCACTTTCAAGAAGAGTTGATGTCAGTTAGGAGGTCTGAGTACTAGCCAGCTTTCTGCAACCAGAGGTATGTTGTAAGTAGATAACTATGATGATGAAAAACCTGAGTCAAATTGTTGTTCTGTCCAGAGAAGCCAACAGGGATTTCTGGTTCTCTCAAGTCTTGTGAGGAATCAGGTGTTGCAAGACTGGTAGATCCAAACAGTTGCCATGCAGCATTGAGAGGGCTATAACAAGCCACTGTCGACAGATGAGGCTGACTTTGTAGTGGAAATGAGGGATTCGATTTTGGGGAGCCTTGATGAGCCTGGTCCTCAGAATGGTGATTGCAATGGTGGGTCAGGTTCCAAACAGGTGATAGGGTTGAATATATCCCCTGATGCAGACCATTGCCTGGCCAGCAGCTTATCTGAAACCACCACTCGGGACTGTGAATATGACAAGAATCTTGCTGTGCATAACAGCCAGCACATAGTGGACAAGACAGAAGATTGTGATGCAAATGGAGGCTCAGTCTTGGATAACACCAAAAAAATGTTTCTTGCAGATTCTAGCCTGATGGGCCCAAGTGAGGGCAATAGTCCACACCCTGCTGTAGATATGCCTTATATTGATGAGGGTGATGTTAATACCCCTGGTGTCCCTGAGGTTGATGGTAAGTTTGCCATGGAAAACAGGAAGAGAGAAAGTCTGCATCTTCTGGGTGAAGCAGAGGTCAGTGTGGCCACTAACAGCCAGGTCACCTGTCAAACTACTGATGACAAAGCTGGCAGCACTGGGAATGAAGGTCAGTTTATAGTGAAACTGAGGAGGGAGTCAAGCAAGCACTTGTTCTCGGTTGAGAAGTTGGATTCAGGTGACGTAGTTGGGCATGAACGTCATGACAGCACAGTTTTGATTGAATCAAGTGATCTCCACCTTCCAAATGGGGAGACACATGACCAAACAGTATTGGAAATGGTTCACAATGTACATGGCAACCCAACCACCATGGGAGAACAGTTGCATCAATCCACTAATGCTGAAACACCCTTGCCTGTAGAGAACATGGCTGGCATGGTCAGGAAGGATTGCCAGCTGCCAGCGGAGGAATCAACCAGTGATCCTTACTACTTTTCAGATGGAGATGAACAAACAACAGATACAGACAGCAAGCCAGCCACCAAGTGGGATTGCAGTAGCCAAAATTTTGAGGTTGAAGGCAGGATCCATGAAGGGGACAAAGCAGCCAGCCCAAGTGATCATGCCGGGGTGGTGGAAACAGATGGGCAAATAAAGTTGCATAACATTGACACTGTCATTAGCAGCAGCCAAATTGCCAAGGTTGAAAGCACCTTCCAAGGAGACAAAGCTGCCAGCACTATCAATGATGCTGGGAAATTGGATACAGATGAGGTTAACGATGCTAATGACAGTGGCCAAGTTGCTGAGGCTGAAGGCACATCCCATAAAGCCCATAATGCTGCCAGCCCAATCAATCACAAGGAGTTGAACCAAGATGGGGAAACACAGTTGTGCAATATTGATACTGTGAGTGGCAGTGACCAAGTTGTTCAGGTTGAAGGCACCTTTCATGACAGGGACAAAGCTGCCAGCCCAATTGATCCTGGTGGTCAGTTGGATGCAGATAGGCAGAACGAGTTGCTATGTGCTGACACTGTGAGTGACAATGGGGTCTGCATGAGAGGAGGGGGCACATGTCAAGCTTCTGACCATGTAGACTTCTTTGGCGGGGACAAAGTCATCAGCCTCAAGATTGATGGTCAGTCTGTGGTGGAATCTAAAAGAGAAGCAAGTAAGCTTTGTGCTGGGATGTTGTTGTCAGAGCAAGCAGGCTTGCAAAGTGTGGATGTTGCACTGGGCACTGCAGTCACCAGGTGTGAGGTGAGTCACCAAGGAGTTGTTAAAGAAGGAACAGATCTTGCAGATGACTGGGATTTTGTAGTGCAGAATCCTCCAGAAACATTCAAGTTTTACTTCCGTAAACGAAAAAGGAGCAGGCAAGATCATACTTTGGTTCCAGACAGTAACCAAGTGGCAGGCTCTGCAGCTACTGGACAGACCCTACTGGGAAGGACAGATGATGAGCCCAGCACAGCAATCAAGTGCTACACTAGGAGATCACGCCTAACTGCATTGGAAAGCTTGGCAGATGCAGCAACCATGACAGAAGGTTGTCATCAAAACTCTGGTCCTCAAACTTCCTCCACTGGAAAGGGGGGAAAAGTAACCCCATTTGTGTTACGATCTCGGAATCGACTGAACACTTCAGCCAAAGCTGTGTCACAGGACAAGTATGAGTCAATTCGCGATGACTATATGATGTCCAAAAGGAAAAGTCCAGCAGGTGGGCAACAGAACCATAAGAAAGGTTTTGAGAGTACTAAGATGGCAAGAACCTCTGAGAAATCAAATAGTACCTCACAATTGATTGAACAGCCAGACTGGCTTCCCAAAGGATGGACAACAGAGGTGAAGGTCAGAGGGGGCGGACACACAGCTGGAACTAAGGACAAGGTTCATAATCTGCCTTTCACTTTCTCTTTCTGTTTTGAGGATGGTAATGAAGTATTTGTTATATTTGAGTGTTTGAGGAGGCTCATCCATAAGTGTCTTCAAATACAGTACAGGGGGATTGAGATTGCAGTCTCCTTGGAGGGTCTGTAGGCAAGTCCTCATGTGTATTAGTCATGGATTTGAGCTTGGTTCTTACTTTCAACTGATCTCTATTTGCACGATCATTCTGTCTTGGAATGGTGGTGATCCACTCAATTCCCAGGAAGCTATTCCGAATGATGTAGTGATGGTGATTTCCTTCTCTTTGAGTTGACCTCTGAAATGTGTCTGGCTATGTGTTGCAGTACTACCATGACCCAGTGTCAGGGCGTCGGTTCAGGTCAAAGAATGAGGTAATGCAGTTTTTGGGAAGTGGGACACTTGAGAGGTGGCATCAGAAACCCAAGTTCAACTCCAAGCTCTCTGGTCAGAAAACAGTGACCAAAGTTCAGTCTCAGAATGCACCAACAAAACTTCACTCTCAGAGTGCACCAAGCAAACTTTCCACTCAAAAGACACAGGAACCTCTGTCCTCCCACCATTTGCCTGCCCGAATGAAGATTACCCCTGTGACTGCCAAGCCCAGTGAGCTTAGTCAGCCTAGTGAGCTTAGTCAGCCCTGTCAGCCCAGTCTTCCTGCATGTAATGATCCACCATCTTCATTGCCAGCATCCAACAGCATTCCTCCACCTGTAACATGGGCACCTGTGTTCGGTCCACGCGGTCCAATCTGGCTTCCATGGGGTGGGTCAATTGCACAGATTCAAGAAGCCCAACGAGCAGGAACTCCTCTTGTGGGTACAGGAGGCACCAACATTCCTCACATCTCAAGCTCATCAGAGGGGGTCAGTACACCCAGCTCAAAGGATCAAGAACAGAAAGATACAGAGAACCGAGGCAAGTTGATATTCAGACTCAAGCGGAAGCATCCTGAGCAAGGTACAGTTATGGGCCCCTTCTCTAGGATTAGATGCCCACTGAGCAACTATTGACCCAGATGGGGTAGTCCCAAGTCTTGTCTTGCTTTGGGAAATATCCCGACAGAAACGCAGTTGAATACAACAGATTTCATCATCTCAATCATGGTAGCTCTTGAATTTCAATTGTGTGAATCTTGATTGTGATGAACAGAGCACGGGAAAGGCAAATCAAAGAGGCCAATGTATGAGATAGTGGGTCGAGAAAATGCCTCTTCATCAACATCAATGCCAAATCCAGTAGAGCAGCAGAAAATAATGCCCAATATAGCAGGTCAAGAAAATCCTACATCTGCATCAACACCAACTCAGGAGGAGAATGCAACATTGATGAAGGAGTTTCTAGACAAGAGTTTGACTCATGATTATCTCAGCAATATGCTGAAGGAGGAGTCCATCAAAAAATCAACAGAAGAGCCTGCATTCAGGATGACAAAGCGCCAACGGCCTTTGCTGCCTAAATGGAATGCTGAGCAGAGCACAGCATGGACTGCTCTTGGTATTCCTGCAACAGCCAGTGCTTCTGGCTTGCAACAGATGAGTCAATTTAGGCCCAATCGCTTATTTTGGCAGCAGCCTTCTAAAATATCAACCTTTCCAACATGGCAATATCCCCTTCCTTCTCACATGCCCACAGTGGCTCCAACTCCAGCTAGGATGGCCCATCCTGGTCAAATGTCATCTGTGCCACTTCTTCCTGTTTCTGCCTCCATTCCTGCAGCACCAAATCACCCAACAGCTCCCTTCTCTTTTTTCCCTTCTGCTACAGTGCCACCTTCAGACTATTGCAATGGGAGTGGTGTTGGCAGCTTAAAGATGGAGTTGGCAGGTGCTGCAACTTCAGGCAGAGTATCTCTTGCACACAGGACAATGGTGTTGAAGCCACTAACTAAAGTAGCAACAATGAAACAACTTGAGGGCTTGGGGCGCCGTATTTGCCAGCAGGGTCTTGAGTCTGTTCAACAGCCAAGGAACCCAAAGTTTTCTCTTGAGGATATTTCTGCAACCTTGGAGGGCTCCAATGTGGTCTCAGGTGTCCAAAGACTTCCATCAAGTTTGGTTGTTGAGGACTTGCGGAAGACTCCTCAAGCTGCTTGACAATTGGTGTATTGGAATGATAGAATTTCCAACATATGAACCTAGGTGTAGAAATAGCATGAATTTGACACAACCTTGAGAGTCTGGGCTCTCTTCTTTTGCAATGAGGAGAATCTGTTCTGGGTGTATTTCTTAGATTGAGATCTTCCAAGATTTTGTACCCAGTTGTAGAGCAGCAGTCTTTTTTGCATGATGTGCAAATATAGCCAGCCAACTGCGGGCATTTTTCCCTTCTTGCCATCTCTCACAATTGACTTTTGCAGGTACTTCTGAAACTTTGGCAGGTTGTAAAGTAGTGCCACAGTGTAATTTGGGGTGTTTAGTACCATGACTGTTGTGGATTTTGTTATCTGCAGGTTGCAGATATGAAGGGTTGTTTTGAATCTAACAGAGTTATATATTTTGCGTCCATCTCCTACAGATTCTCATGTTTTGGTCATCGTTTGCAGAAATGATTCTCTCTTGACTATTAGCCAACTATTAGTGACTGAATCTTTCCTGTTGCTTCTGGAAATGTGACAGAAACTCAGGATGCAGATTTTTGTGTAATGATTTGCCCCACCATCAGGAGCTCTGCTGAAGTAAGGGTGTAGTCATGGCAGCTTGTCACTGCAAACATGACAAAGATGAAGATATGACACTCGTCAAGCAATTCTCATAAGGTTATGACCACATTCATTGTTGTGTTCCCATCAAAGTGTTGCTGTGGAGAGATCTCTGCAATCTTGTTGAGATGGTCTACAATCTAGATGTCTCTTGGCCCATAAACACGAATGCAGGTATGCTTGTCCAACCTCATTGTGAACATAGATTTAGCTGCTTATTTTAGAGAAGGTGATCAAGCGATGTATATTTTTTTGGCTGTCTGACTGCTCTGCAGCTTTTATTTAAGTGACATTGAAGCAGTTGCTGGTCTCTTGTTTCCTACTTGTGCATGCAGTTTTATAAGAAACTGTTGTTCCTTCTTTACATGGGTTCCCAAGCATTTGTTTGGCTTTCAAAGACTTAAGAGAGTGGAGAAGAACAATGAACCACACAAACCATTGTAGAAAGCAATTTGTGAGTTTACATTGTAATCCTAAGCTAATTTACATGTTCCTTGGACCCATTACCAACCTCTAATCATGTAATTAGTGACCCAAAGCCATAATATTGCATGTAGTCATGATTATGGGAAGACACATTCATCTAGGGTAGATAGGTTGATGAGTGAATACTTGAGCTTTCACAGAAAGTGTGTTCACTCTCTCGGCATTTTTAGTTGTGGAGGTTCAAGGGGTCTAAGTAACAAACATTGTTAGGCAAGTGACTAAACACAAAACCTCCATCCCTAAACTAAGGGGTAATGCACTAATTTTTTGAATAGGGCATTTAGATTTAGGGTCGATTCTGAATGGCTACCCACTAGGTGTGATTCATTATAGGCATTCTTATGGGAAGTCTTAAGTTTTCGCCCCATAGCTACTAATTAGTGATGGGTGGTTCTAACCTAATTTGCAACTCAAACATTCGAACCCATATGGGAATGAAGTAAAAACACATGCCCAATTATGCTTTTAAACCTTTTGTGTAACATGTTAAGATTAAAACCAATGTTGAATACAACAATAAAGTAGTCCTTTACAAATAGTAACAAGCAGCTCAAGCACATTAACTAGCCTAGTAGCCACCAAGTGCTTTAAGTTCTTCCCTTCATAGATAGTTACATTCGCTGCCTACTTATCTATCTATGGTAGTAACCAATGTTGTGGGGGTATTGGAATTTACACATACTAGACTAGTCCTGGTTTGTATAGTATCTTGGAGGGGGTTATGAATTTGATCCAAGTGCTGAAGTGCCCAAACTACATATGAAACTCATATCAAAACCTAAAATATGAAATTGGGTATAAATATGGTATCAATCTTCTCTTTTTTTTAAGATGATAGCAAGGGGTATCAACCCTAGTCTTGGTATGTTTTCATGATAGTTGAAATAACTCCAAACCTTCAACATAGCTATCACATATGCCCCAAAATTGAAGGAGTGTCGCTAAAAATTGGAAGGGTAGGATTTATTTCTCCCCATCTACATCTCCTTCCGCAACTCAAGAAAGGGCAAAAAAAATCTAACCTTTCAAACTACCTTTCTTTTCTTGGAAAGATAAGAGCAAAAGGAACAAAAGGTAGGGGTTCCCTTCATTCCATTTGTTCCATAAATAAGCATCCAACACCAAGGGCAATCTATCAAAGCTACTAGGCATCCACAATGAAGAAAAATCTACTTATGCATCACTAATCACCTTTTTAAAAAATCAATAACATTGATCTAAGAGGAAGTAAATCAAAAAAAATTCAAAAAATGACAAAAGTGACTTATCGTCACACTAACATCAACAAGCAAGTAACAAACAATGGCACCAATTAGATATTGAACCATGCACACACACAAATAACCTAAAAATGATGTCAATCAAAAGATATTAAAAAATTGTGAAATATTGCACAATGCACACATGATCAAGTTTAAAGCTAAAACCTAATTGAAAATTGAAACCATCTATCAAATCTCCAAGGAGTTGAAGTTTGAAATCTGAAACACAAGCTAGCTTTAATGGAGAATTTTACAACATATGAAATGTGACCATTACAAAGAATTGGTGCAAATTGCAAAGAGAATTTAAAATCAAATCCATGTTTATAAGAAATAATTCTAGCAATTACAAATCCTCCTCAAAATAGCCATATTGGTCCAATTCTTCTTCATGGGCTTTAGGCAAGTCTACTTAAAAATTTAAAAACTCCCCAACATCATCTTTTGCAAATTGGTAGTCAATGCACGCATCTTCTAGCAAATTTTTGTATACATGACCAAGGCAAATGCATCCTTGGGTGGTACCACTATGAACATCACCCTTTTGTTTTACTAAACCCGTTCAACTTTATAAAAATATTGGAAACTTTTAAATAAAGATTTTCATTATGAATTTTTTTCTTGAATACATTTGTTAGGTTGTATAGATTTTGAAACTTTAATATCAAAAGAAAATTATTTTGGTGTTCCTAATCATTTCATTTTTAAAAAATTTAACAATGTAACATTGTTTCATTTCCTTGAATTTTTTGATCATGAACACATGTTTGAAACATGTTTGGGGATTTGTTTTAGGAAATATTTTTTTAAAATACTTTTGGAGGTATTTTATGTTTTTAATTAAGTAATTAATTGAATAGGTATGATTCAGTTATGAATTTCCAAAGTTTAATAGTGTGATATTGAAGGGGCCATGGTAACTAAGAATACAAATTTTTTTATTCCAATAAAAAATTAAGACCATATACTAGGCCAACTAATTTATAATGGTGAAAACATATTTTTAAAAAGGCCTAGAAAAATTATTTGGTTAATTTTAATTCTTTAACCATTTCATAACGTGGTTCCTAGTGGTACCACCCAAGGATGGGTTTATTAATCAAGGCATTCAAGTTTATGAGCCTAATTTTACAATGACAAAGAAATAATCAAGATTCCAACCACAAAGAATATCCACCATGTTTGAATCTAAAAACCAAGGATTGCCAAAATCTATCTAGCAAAAAAGGTCACATTGGGATACATCCTAACATGTTCCTTGTACCAAAGCAAAGGTGACCTTGCATCATCATTCAAGTTCACACCACAACAACGAAAAAAATAAAAATTCAATTGAAAATAATCCCTCATCTCCTTTTACACCCAAAAATGGTATATTAAAAAGAAAATCAAATGAACATTTTACAAGTGAAGGACCAATACCTACATGTTGATTCAAGAAATGATTGCATTTCATAAATGAGGGGATCTAAAAAAAATCATTGTTCTACTATCACAAGTTTAGCCTTTTTCATGTTCAAGAAAATCAATCACATATTTCAGCCCTTTGAACCTTAGGTCCAACATTAGGACCAACATGTTGTGAACGCTTGTTGTAATTGCAAAAGTTTCCAAAAATGATAGAAAACAAGCCAACACACCCAATCTTTCTATAGTCATATATGCCTATACAAAATTTCCAACTCGTCATCAATTACACCATACACAAGAAGGGGCACTTGCACAACATGACGATTGAAATCAACTTTCAATTTCATGCATATGGTAATGGCAACATTCAAGGCATTAGACAAAAGCTAATAACTTCTTATTTAATTCAAAACATGTTACTCCATGATTGGATTCAAAGTATCCACCAAGCTCATGTAATGACCCACATCAATCACTAAGCACTCTTGCTTACAAGTGTAAAGATTAACTATGATAACAAATGTTAATTACATTTACACTTGTAAAGTCTCTTGGAAATGGACAGCTTTGCTTGCAAATGTTATCTTCATTGAATTTTCAACTTTTGCGCAAGCAATCTAGTTTTAATGCACACCCTATCCCACTCTTGTTGATTTTTTTTTAACTTCTTGATCCAATCTTCTATAAAGTTTGTTGGTGATCCTTCAAAAAGATTTTTTAAATGCCAATGCAAAGTTTTGCATCATTGGTGGCATGTTGACAAACTTTGGACATTGGATGTCCAAAACAAAATAACTTGCAAATGGTGCTTCTAATTGTAATTGTTTTCAAGAGATTATAATATATCTAGGGTAAAAGCTAATGTGTTCAAGTTGAACCCTACACCCTTCATGTATGCAATAATTTTGTGCATGAATGTGAATTGGGCTTCACAACTTTTGCCAAAGCAACACCTATAATGTTGGGTGTTTAAAAAAAAACCAACAATAATGTGCTTAAGAACCCATGATGCATCATTAATGAAGTTTATGACTAATGCAAAAGTGTCAAATCCATTTCAACTCATCCACAAATCAAAAACGACATTAGTTGTAGCACAAATAAACAAGGTAGGGCACAATATAATACATATGTATCCATAGTCTTATATAGTATGGAAGGTATATGTTCTTCCATTAATTGCTTTTGACTGAAACTTTGTTGTTCTTACACATAACAAGACGATGGAGGCATAATGATTCAACACTAGAAAAGCTTCATAGCTCTTGGTTATATAAAGAACTAAATCTTTAATGAACTTCAATTATGCATGGTTACCTTTTCTATAGCCAATGCCTCCTCCAAAAGAAATTTATTACTACCAACTATGTGATGGTTATCCTTTTTTACATTTCTATCAACCTCTACCATCCCTATCTTCAACCTCTTTCACATTGAACTTGTATTGTCAATTTTCTTAGAATGGTCATGCACCAAATGTGTTTTCATAATAGTGTTATTGTGAGAGGATCATATTGAATAATTTCTTTTTTGGTGCGTGCAATGTTATGGGAGCTTCAGAAAAACCATCACAATTACTTGATTTAGGGTGGCAATTGATGCACCTACTCATTTGAATTAAGGCCACATTAGATGCCATGTTGTTTCCATGTAACAAAAAAAACTCAAATTTCATTTTGTCTATAGAAAAACACCCAATACCTCTAATTGGTCTTCAATACAAATAATAACACTATTTAACTGACTTGTGCCTCAACAACCAAACTTTTTCCATGCTTCCAATGGTGTCAAACATGTATGTTGTTCAAGTTGTTTCTTACTCTTGCTACAACTCAAAAAGTATCACCTATCCCCCCTCCCCCCCCTTCATCCCCTAAACATGATTCATGATCAAGGACATTGATCCCTTCCATGACCTTTAAATCTTAAACCCTAAAACTACAAACCTTTGACTATGTTGCTTGGAAAAACCATATGAACTCATGTACATAAAAAAACAAAAGAAGGTTCAAGGTTCAAGCACCCACAAACTATAACCGAAATCTCAAGTTGACTTACAATTTTTTTTTAAATCCCAAACACCATCAAATTCCTTGTTTTGCAACTTCCATGCATGCGACATGCAATGAGGCCACTAACTTCCAAACATGTTTTCTTTTGTTAAATGTTGATTGTCAACCAAAACCATAAATCTAAAATAATTTGACGTTAAACTTGTCATAATTGTAGATTGTTAGTAGATAAATTCACAAAACAAAAAGGCAATGACCACAAAATCAATGATGTTGAACCAAACTATTTACATTAACCACCATGTGCACACTAGAAAAATTACACAAATAAGCATGATTGTGCACAACCAATCAAAGCTTTGGTCATTCTATGATCTACTCATGTTACATAAATAACTTTAACTTTAACAACTTGTAAACATTAAACGATGCAACCAACATTCAAATAAGAAAAGTTAATGTGAGGAAGCTTATAGCTTTATGTGAACACTTGAACACCATTTCATGTTGATATCAAAAAACATACAACATACCTCCCAATAGATTTTCATTTTGAAGCTCCAATTTCCTTCTTCATTACTTGAATACAACATTTTGCACTTTGTAGCCACTTCTCCCTTCCTACTTATTCATTATCTTTAAACCTAAAGATCCATACCTATCACCCATGTGTGCACTACAAATGAATGCTCCTAGTGTCAATGGCAATACCCAAGACCCAAATGTAACAGTACAAGAAACATGAAGTCTAAATATTAATTGCAGTATATTGGATGTGAAACTAGTTTGGTATGTTATGAATTAGGGTACAACATATGCAAAAACCAAGTGAGTTGGTATGTTATGAATTTGGGTATTGGCAAGACCTTATACCAAATTGTTATTATAATCTACTTCTTAATACAAATGGGTGAAAGCACACTACATTAATGAGCCCCTTTGGGGTGTCACATTGTAACACTTTCTAGGGATGTGCATGTTTGAATGTATCCCACTTCAAACTTTTGAAAAAATTTCACAATATTTTGCATATTATGTTAGAATATAACTTAAGCCAATTTTTTTTTAAAAACTATTTCATTTCACTTTAGAAAAGGGGGAGATTGGAATATATTTGTGGAAACAACTGTAGTGTACTTATGCATTCAAACACAAATATATTCCCAAAATAGTTTAAATAATTTTTAATTTTTATGAAAGTTAAAGATATATTGAACCATGTCAATTCATATTGAACCATGTTTGGATATCATGTGATTAATTTGAAATTTTTCATTTCAAAAAATGAGTTTTTTCAACAAGGATGTGATAAATGTGCAAGAAATTGAAAATTTGACAAGTAATCACATTCACATGGAAAATGACAAGCATAGCTAGATGGGCCATGTTTTAAATTCCATTGAAATTGATTATTTTAATGATTAATAAAACCTTGAAATAGTGAAATCAAAACAAAGCAATGGCCTTATTATACCAATGTATATTATAAACATACCCATGGATCTTTCAATATAAATAGTGAAATTTATCATTATTTTGAAAATAATATTACATAACATTAATTTTGTAAAAATAATAATTACAAAGGCCAAAAACCAAAATTGATACCCAAAATCAAATGTATCATACTTTTGGAACAATTATACTACATGTACTATAATACTAAACCCAAAAGTGCCCAAAAAGGGGTCATTGTAGTGTGTGCTTTCACCCAAGCACAACACTAGTAATAACCCATTTAAATATGTAGTTAATTTAGTAATACGAAGTGGAAATAAAAGTGTTTACACATGTGATAGATTATCAATTTGGGACCTTGTCAACCAAGTTGTGATTCATCCAAAACTAAATCATAATGGGTTTCTAATGTATGGGGCAAGCTACAATGATGGAAGACTTAGTCACATAACTTTAGTTGAAAGGGGAAAATATGGTTTGAAGGCATGGGAATGGAACTTAACTTTTTATTTTAGAATGTAGATCTTACAATGGGAAACTCCATGGAAAGGTAAAAGACAAGTTATCAAATTTTTGGGGAATCTGATTTTATGTCCAATTTTTCAAAAAAAAACAATTTTCTTTTTATTATGTTCTTTACAAACCTTGTTTTAGTCCAATTCTTATTAACTTGGACTAAAAGGTGAAAACACACTAATGATGAATCATTTTTCACAAAAAAAAGTGATGTATAATAAATACTGTGGTAAAAAGTAAGTTGAAATCTTAATGACATACTTTGATTATTCTAAACAGAAACAAAAAAAATAGAATTTGCATGATAATATTTTGGAATTCAAAGTTCATTTTGAGTCAAAATTATTTTTGATCCAATGGTTAGATGAAAAGATTGGATAAAATCAATGTATATAAAGTATATAACTTACATTTTTTTGATGGCCATAAGGCTTCATATTTGTGGTTCATGAAACATTACCAAACAAAAGAAAATTAAAGGCCATGTCCATTTATAAAATCAACGCCTCTTTGACTTGGTAATGTCTTTCCCTAAAAGGAAAAAACTATTATGCATTTATTGTTGCAAAAAAACATATTTTTTGAATAAAATTTCATCCAGAAACTTTAAATTTCATACAATATAAAACAATTCACCCAAGAATTCCACCCATAACCATAGTTTTGAAGTATATGTGTAATTTTTCAAACTTTGTGACAAATATTATTTTGCCACAAATATTTTCCATACATTCAAGTTCTTCAATGTTTGTTGGTTTTCAAGAATAATTGATTAAATGAACTTTAAAAATAATCAAATATATTAAAAATAAAATAATAATAATCCAAGATATGATGTCCCTACATTACCAAACAAATTAATCAAGTAAAAATATAATACTTGTGACTACAATGTTTGGGGGGCTTAATGTGCTTTCACCTTAGAACTAACAATTAATTTGGGTTGATGTTTAATTAATCCTCAATTCTAGTCATTTTTCATTCATATATATATATATATACTTCAATTCTAGTTCCAAGTCCACACACAAATAAAATTGGGAAGATGGGGTACGTTTTTCTTTATTAAAAACCACAAGTGCCGATTTCACAAAGTCCTTATAAGGAATGGATGAGACAATCAAGTTGATGTGCCATAATATAATTGGTCAAACTAAGAGAATATTCTTAGAATCATGATTTACAAGTTGTCAAAAACAAGTGATTTTAATTCTTATGACCCAAAAAAATGTTGCATTGTATTATTATGTGAAAGTTTTGTTTAAACACGTTCCCATAAATATGTCATAAATAAAAATGGAAAGACCTTTTAAAAATTCACTAAGTAATGAAATGATTGGTTACAAACACATTGTTATGTTTTTTGGGACCACATAGGTTATCAATATAATATAAAAAAGTTGAGTGCCAAGTAGGTTATTAGAATATTTTGGGTAACAACCATCAATTATGCATATGGGTAGATTATCAAAAGACTTGTTGATAGTCACCAATTTTATGACAATCATCACGTTTTAAAAATGATGTTTCTTGTTTTTAAAATGTTTTGTATTAATATTTAAAGATTGATAACCTACTTGGATGATAATTAGTTCATCCAAGTAGATTATTAGATTTGAAAAATTCAATACTAAACAATTATCAATTCAACCAATTATCAAAAAAATCAAGAACTAGCTAATAGATTACTAATAACCAACTTGATAACTATGTCCAAATTCAATAATTGGCCAGCACTATTTAACCAATCAACCCAAGTATCTCCCAACATTGTTACACCTTCAAAAAAAAAATTCTAATGTGTTTCTAAGGTGGGTTTTAATGCAATCTTAAGGTTTGCTATGTCTTCCATGTTTCACCATTTAAAGGCTTTAAAATCCTTGGGAATTGGCATAAGATCCTTGCAATCTCAAATTTCAAAAGCTTTTTGTGCAAGGTAAATCCTTATTCCAAAAAGCCCTTTCGGATGAGGAATTCTTTTATATTTTTATCAAGACTTGGAGTCATTTTTTCTCTTGATGACAAAAAGTGTTTCCTCTTACACTTATTCTATCATCGATTCATCCCTAAACATAAGTTGTTCTTCACATAATTTTGATTTAATTAAATATCGAAGAAAGGCCTATCTTGAGAACCTTGAAAAAAATTGGCAAACAAAGTGGAAGGTATTAAAAACTAGGAATCTTCCAAATATAATTGTTTTAATTACTTCAAAACTTGTTAAATAACGATGACCCCTTTCTTAGGACCTTTCAAAGGCCATGTATAAACTAGCATAGGAACTTATGTAATATAACATGTCAAAAACATACATTGAGCAAAATTTGACAAATTATAAGCAATGTTTTGTTTTAATGGTGAATTTTCATTTTTTTGTGAGTAAAAAAATAGGATTTTGAGGTCCTTGCTTAAATTTGGGATGTGAATACTCTTGAAATCACCTAGGTCATACTCCCTTGATTTCAACTACATGGCCCAAAATTAATGGTTAGGGTTGGCTACATTTAACCATTGTGCTAGGATGACACATAGCAAACTAACTAGAAGCATAATTTCTTATCAAAATTTTCACTAATTAGCACTAGCACAATGGCAAAAGGTTTTGCCAATGAACATGTCTTATTTTCTGGGTGATTATCACTAGCATTTTACAAATCTAGTCTTAATTTTTTTTGCCATCTTTTGTCCACCCTTTGTGAATTGATAGTTGTCATCACATCTCAAGATATTCAAATCTTGTTCTAAATGTTTCATACGGATTTCTTTTTCAATTTCACAATATAAAGATTGTTGTGAAGAAGTCAAGCTTCAAGTAGGTAACATATCTACAAAAATAATTGATAATTGAAATGCATTAAAATAAATTGAACTAAACAAGTACCAAATTTTGAATTAGTTGTTACAAGATGAAATTCATACTTAGAAAATTAGTACATTTTTTGTGTGTTTTTCTTCAATTTTGTAATCCTTTTCATATTCTTGTGGTGTAAAACATCCCTATAAAATTCATGGTTGAGTGTGCAACTCAATTCGTACAAGAGTTTAATCTCTTAAAAAATCATTAGAAAAAATATGCTAAGAAGAGTGATATGAAGAGTTTGGAAAGAATGTTGAGGCTTGGAGGAAAGAGCTAAGCTTTGGCAACCATGTGATAGCTCAAAAGGAATCAATGAGGGGTGACGAGTGGCATGTTAACTTTATTTGTCAATTTTGTGTCATTTAATTTTTACCATTAGGATTTAAATGGGAATGATAACTTTATTGCTAACACCTCACCATTGCAATGTAACATATAATTAGAATTACACTATAACAAAACCATGGTTTTTGCACTAACAACATTACAATTAAGTTGAGGGTAGAATTAAACTGTTAATACAAAATGACTAACTATGTCCAATTTAAGTGACATTGAAATTAACTATGTTTGTTTTGATCAATGTTATGAGGTTGTTTGATTTGTAAGGTAAAACTAAAGGTTTGGGTTTAGATTCTTGTGATTTAGACTTGGGTTGACACCATTTTGTTGGAACTAGCATAGGAATTGAATTGTGGAACTAGTCTTTTGTTAAATCTAGAACAAAAACTAGAAACAAGAAAAAATATTCATGAAAATAGGGCCATGATCTTTAGGTAGGAAAATTGAATTTTCTTATAAAAGTTAAAGAAGTTGGCTAAACTTTATAGTTAAGTTTTCATTTTAATTAGTTGTTGAACTTTGTAATTACATAAACCCATGTTTTAATTTGTTGCAAAACTTTGCACCCATATAATCTTTAGCATTGGGGAATGTGTAATGTGTAAATGGAACTGAACTAAATTTTTGAATTGGGGCTAAAGGTTCTTGAATTTGAAAAAATGTGTTAGAACCAAAATTAAAAGGTTGAGAAATTGGAAGAAATGGGTTCAAACCCCCACACCCAAGAACCTCTAAAGAAGTTTTACAATGTCAAAACTAGGACCAAAGGTTCTTTTCAAAAGGAAGAACCACACAACAATAGTTTTGACAAAGAAAAACTTGTTATCTAATCAAACCAAACATTATGGTATACACATGACAAATGCAACATTCATGTGAAGTTGTTCAACTTGACTTATGTGACCCATCATGGATTGAAATTAGTCACCGAAACATGACACATTATGCCACTTTTGATGATATGGTAATATTACAATTTCAAAAAAAAATTTCTCAAAAATTCAATTACTAGCACAAAGGCACAAACATGTTATTGAACTTGGATTAATTACATAAAGTATATCATTACATAACTACATAACTACCAAATATTGTAATATAAAAAATTACATTATGATTTTTGGAATACAATTTTGAACTAATATAATGCCTTTAGATTTTTAATTAATAAAAAAAATATATATAATTAAAAATATGAAATTAAAATCATTTCATTGTGAAAGTTTTAAATAATTTTTTTGGATACAAATATTATACTTGAATTTGTAGCCCAAATAGAAATATTCATTTATTGTGATTTTTGGCATGTGAAAATATAAATTTTTAAAAATGTAATTAGATAAAAATTGAAATAAATTGGATGTAATTTAAAAGTTATATTTGAATTTATAACCTAGATCATTTAGTTTAGAACATTACACTATTTTTCTCTAAGTAATTAATCAAAATTAATTTAGTACCTTTTTATATATTGGAATGTACAGACTATTTCAATGTAATTATGAAACCAAAAAAGTAAATTAATGAAATTAATGAAATTAAAAACATGTGTACTCAACTTCAATATGAAACAATTTCAACATCACTAGAATACAATTTTTTGTTTCCAAAATTAAAAAGGGTAAAATTTTGAAGAAATATATTATGATTACACACATTCATGCACACATTTCCATTAAAGGGTTTTTATTCCATGGACCTTCTTCGGAACAACCTATTCATTATTTGTGTAATGGCTTTACCTTGTATGGCACATTCAAACCAACAAATGGTTAAAATAAGAAATCTCAAAAAAATTCCCAAAATATGAACTCCTAAGTTCATAATAACTACTTGTGAATATTCTTCATTTGTCAAGTATTTATTTAGGAGATGAGTTGTTTTGTAGTTGGAACCCAATTCAATGTGAATAGGGTTCACATTTTTTTTTTTTTTTTTGGGTTTCATCACAAAATATAGACTATATTGGAAAAATGTAAATTTTTTATTTGTCCCACATTAAATGTGTCATGTGCTACACCCAACACTATTGAAATTAACTAAATCATAAGACACCTAACGAAAACTTTAGGGTTCCATAAAGCTAATGCAAACTAAATTGTTGCATTTGAAATTTTTTTCAATGCCAAACATGCCATTATCTTAGTTTAAATTGTTAGTAACCATTGATTTTGTCACAAGATATGCACAAGTTAATTTTAATTAGTTTATTCATATTAATTATGTAATTTTGCACTACCAATAATTAAATGACATTTTGCATAAATAATGTTTTGTAAACCTTCATAAATCCTTGTTCAATTTGGTTAAAGATTGATTTTAAGAGATAACAAAATGTCAGATGTGAATTTCAAAAATAATATTGTTTACAGGTAAAAAAATTTTTGAATTGTAATTTATTATTATTTTCTATATTAAATTGCATGGATATTGAAAATCTTTGAATAAATTATTTAAACAAGATGAAATAAAAAAATGCATTTGTTTATTCTCATTTTTTGCATTAACATTTGCTTTTTTTATTTATTAAAGATCTTCTGAACCATGTCAACATATCCACATGAAATCTAAACACATGTTCATATGTAAATGACATGTCATGTTGAAATAAATAAATTTTTTTTTGCCAAATAATAACAATGATGCAATGTGTAACATGTAATAAATCTTTTTTTATTTGCATCCAATTTTTTTATAAAATTCAAATATTCTTGAAAAACGAAACACTAATTCATTTTTTTTGCCAAATGATAACATAATCACTAAATAATTTTTTTTTGCCAAATAATAACAGTTTTTTTCACTAATTGCCAAAATTGTTGTAGTGACAACCATTAATGGACCCTTAATATGTTTAAAAATTCACATAAACCAATTTCAATAATTGTCGTCATTGGGAATTTTAAAATTAAAATTAAAAAACCACATATTTGACTAAAAATGATTGACAAAATAATTGATGGTTATCAATCGAGTATTTGATAACCTACCCTTGTGCATAACTTCCGAAGATTATTACCCCCAAAATATTGATAACCTAAGCAGCATCCAAATTGAATTTTAAACAAAACCTAACTAAATGGTTATGAAAAAAAAATTTTAAAAATTCAATAACCGGCCAACACTAGTCCTGAACCGTGTACCCAGGGTTAATGGCAGGTTCCATTTCTAACCAGGGTTAATGGCAAGTTCCATTTCTAACCTAGTTAATTCCATTTCTAACCAGGGTTAATGGCAGCTTCATTTCTAACCGGAGTTTGTAACCAGGGTTAATGACAGGGTTTGTGTGTGGGATGGTGTTTTGTGCGTGATGGTGGTGGCGGTGAAGTGTTTTGTTGGTGGAGTTGTTGCTGGTGCTGCTGAGCATCGAGAATCGCACGCAAGAAGTGTGTGTGTGTGTGTGAGAGAGAGAGAGAGAGAGAGAGAGAGAGAAAGAGAGGCAGCAAAGAAGAACACGCTGTTGTTCTTGCAACTTTTGAGACTCAAAATCGAACTTGAACTTCTCTTTTGGAACCATTAACTTTTTGTGGTAGACATGGCTGACCAAGGGGGCCCCGAGTACGGAGACTCGCCTCCTCCTCCTGCTACTCGCCGTGGAGCAGACTATTTTGATGCGCAGCAGTCCGGCGTCGATAGCTACGCCGATCGTGCTGCAAATGGAGACAGAAAACGCGAGGTATGTAGTTTTTCCCGCTCTTCTTCTTCTTCTTCTTCTTCTTCTGTTCATTTGTGCAGCAGCGCCGCTGTGCACTGAAGTGTGTAGGTACTATTAGGAAGCGTCACAGCGTTTCCAGTGGAATTGGCACGTTTGTTGCCCTTGGAAAAAATTCTCTGTTGGATCTGCCTTTTGTTGATCGATGCCAGATTCTCGGCATTCTGCTGCTTCTTCTTCTTCTTCTTCTTCTGTTTATTTGTTTTATTGCATCCTGTGCAAGACTCCTATTGTGCTGCCATAGTTTTTGTGTATGTCTTTTCCCCTGCCTGTGTCCGCCCTCCCCCCTCCTCCCTCCCTTACTGCTTAAGGTACACAGCTGCTTTCCTTGGCCTAAGGTGCATTTAGTCATTGTCATGTCCGTGAGTTTACTCAGTCAAGTCAGATAGGTCATTTTGTCCTTGTTGTATCTCTAGCTGACATTTATCATGATACCAAGTAAGCGGTGGCTGTGCATGTAATCATTATCATCAATACACTCTGCTTCAAGATTTCATGACCTATTGAGAATTAAGGTTGTGCCCACACTTCCAGGACATATGAAAAGTGCAAAAAGAGGAACCTTTGCACTCATTGTTTGACCATGTTCGACTGAAGTCCTCATATGGTAGTCCAAACTCCTGGCTGCATGTCTTATTGGTTTCTCCTTCTTGGTCTTCATATACACCAACATCTCAACAATCTTGGCAATGATTTGTTGGGGGTTCTTTCTGTCGATTCATAGCAAGTTTGCTGCATCCAGTGCTTTACCATTCTCTCCTTCAATCAGGCACTATGATGAACTGACATCTGCCTTTTAAGCTTTTTGTTAGGTCTCCTTCTTTTGTTGCTCCACACTCTGCACCCTGAATACAAAGGAGAAGTGATGTTATTCAATTCCAGTGTTACTTTTGTGAGATGGGTTTTCTTTTCCCCATTCTAACTCTCTGTGAAGATAGTGCATAGTCTTGAGCCTTTGTAAGATTTAATGGATAGCAGCATCAATTTATGTGTGCACGGCCAGGGTTTTTACACACTCATAATGTTGTATTGAATCTTCTCTTGAAATTTGTGTGTGCAAGTTATTTTATATGATTGTTGTCTAGTTACACAAAAGGTTGTACTGTCTTTTTCTTTCAAGAACAATTGTGTGGCCAGTTCTGCATTGTGACACATTCACTTGTTGCCATTGCTATTCCTTCATGTACATAGGTAGTTGGAAAGATCATTAGTTAGAGATCAGAGATGTCAAGAAAAGTTGACACACAGGTGCTTTATCCTCCCACATCAACAACTTTACAAAGATCTCTGTGTAGATGTCTCCATCACCTGATCGTACTCCAAGTCTGGTGCTTTAGTAGAGTGGACTTAGTGTTTTTCTATTGGTCCATTCCCTCAAGCAGATTAGCTATGTCTCTCTGACTCTTTCAATCTCTAGTCTCCCTTCTTTTGAGATCATGCTTCAGTGTAAATTGTGCACTGCCTAATCAGCTTGATGGCTTTTTCCAGGATGCTGAGCTAGTTGTAAGCATGAGGTTCAATTCCACCTCCTGCCTATCCTGGTCTGTGATGAAGACAAGAATTCAAGAATACTGTGGTTTTGGTTTTGCTAGACAAGGTAGGAAGTATGAGAGTTTGTTAGGTGCTCCTTCATTTGTTCATTTGGTTTTGGTGGGTTTGGCATGCAGCATTCCTCTCATGAACCAAAGAGAGAGAGAGAAAAAACTCGAGAGAAAGATAGAGGTGACAGGGACAGGGACAGGGACCATCGCCCAAGGGATGATCGAGATCGAGATAGAGACAGAGGTGACAGAGACCGGGGAGGCCATCGAGGCTACGATCATGAGAGGTGATGAATTCCAGAAACTCATTTTTTTTTGGCTTCGTTTCTTATTCTTCATAATCATGAGTTCCTGCACAATTATGCCCATTTATTCTGTGTTCAATTTTACAGATACAATCAACTCCCTCATCTGTTTGAGTGGACTCCTTGTCAAGCTCAGTTGGATTTCCTTTGTTATTTGGGAACAAAGTTCCTTTCCAGTTGCTCATGTACAGTGTTTCTTCATTGTTTGCAGGTGGAGCCGGGATCCTGATCATGGTCGAGATAGGAGGGACCAATCCCATTCAAACTCTCTTGGACGATTCCGTGATCGCTCTCGATCACAGTCCCCATCAGAATCACAATCACTTGAACGGAGAAGGTGTGCTGCTTTCACTGTCCACTTGTCCATTGGTCTGCTGGTTATCTGTCTAGCGAAGTCCAATTCAAGTCCTATTCCACAGAAGATCCTCTGTTTCTGCTGTTTTGTTAGATTGCTCAGTCCAGCAGGATGGTGAAATAATTTTTATTCCATGTCACTGTCTGATCTTCTTTATAGAGGTGTCAGCGGAAATGTTTCATGATCCTATGCTCAGCTTTGAACACTGAGATCTATATCAACATCTTGCAGCAAACGGACGAGTGGGTTTGATATGGCACCTCCAGGTGCAGTTGTCGTCCCTGGTGCAGTGACTGGTGTGTACTATCTCTGATCTTCTCAATTGTTTTTCCCAAAAAAAGATCTCTGAAGGAACTACTATCTTCATGACAAGTTCTCTGTGACCAAGAGATCTAGCCTGCTTTTTTGAATTCCTGAGATATCTTGATAATAATGAACGAGAACTGGGTGCAGTAAAATGAAATGATAATCCTGTGTTGCTGGAATATACTTAATGCTATTGTAGACTGCATGGCAAGCAAGTGAAACTCAAATTAGACGCCTTCATCCCCTCTGACATCCACAATTCTTTCTGTTTCACATTATCACAGTGCAGGTGTATCTCTGACACCCTATAGTATCTCACATTATTTCTGTCTTGCAGTTCTGTATGAATTGCAAAGCTGAATTTTAGCTGAGTATCCTTGCTTTGGATATCCCTGCATACAGAAGTCTATGCCCCTACATAATTTGCACAAATATTTACTTTCTCACCAGAGTATCCTTGTGATTCAATTGTGAACTATCAGTTTAGCTAGGGTCAATATGCCTACTTTGGACTGGGACTGAGGAAGTATGTTTGCTGGTGGTGCGTGTTGTTTTCCTGTTGTTTGTTGCTTGTGGTTGTTTTTGTGTTCTTCATGGGTGCGAAAAGGCATCATTCGTGGCCTGTGCCCTCAATCCACCATGCGCGCAGGGTACTTGCAAGGGACTGACAGGTGGACAAAGAAGTGATGAACAACCCTGGTGTTGGTGGATCCTTGCCCATCTTCATCCATTCTGAACTAACTATTGTGCATTTGGTAGTGATGTGCATCTTCAATGCAGCAGAATCAAGATCTAGGGTGTAGGGTTATGGACTCATTTTTGGTCTAGCACAATGCCTTCATCCCAATCATCATCCAGGATTGGCAAACTCTAGTCTTAGAACACCTATAATTAGGGTTCCCAGTGGTAGCTAGCTTTGTTCTATGAGTACTGATTGTACGGTGTTGCAATCACCTTGCAGGTACACATGGGCAAGAGACTAACATTCCACTGACAAGCCACCCTAGAAAGCCCATCTGATGTTAATCTCTGGCTTTCTTAATTAACAACAAACAAAGTATATGGACACAAAGGAGACAACTAGTTGGCAACATTATCCAGCAAGGAGATTGCTCTTAGAACGCAGCTCCATATGAAAGTTATGATTGCTTAGTGTGGCACTCCTTCAAGTGGGCCATAAGGAGATTAGAGAATGGATAGAATTGTGTTCATGTAGATAGGCTGTGGTGGATTTCAATTATAAGAAACCGGACTAATTTACAGTATTTGTGCAAATTTTCCTTATCTCTTGAGTTTTGGTTCCTGAACTAATGTGGCCAATGCCTACTCTGTGTTGCTGCCTGCAGGCCAAATTCCTGGGATGCCTCAACCCATGCCAGGGGTCTTTCCAGCGATGTTCCCATTCAGTGGCACACAGGTTCATGGTTGCTTTTTCATGTGGCTATGACTGATTATGATCTCAAAACTATCATCTGGTCAGGACTCTCAGACATCAGACCTTTTTGCCCTGCAATGTTTTCTGAAATTCAGATTTAATGGTGCAGTTTGGCGGCCTTGGTGGAATCCCAGCACTAGCAATGACTCAACAGGTAGCACTCAAGTAGCAGATCCCAAATACTTTCATTGAAAGTAACAGATAGGGGTTTACAGCATTGGCCATGTATGAGAAGTAGATTGTCAAGGATCAGTGTCATCATGATAGTGAACTACAAAAAACCCATTGTCGATTAATTTCCCCACCCACAAATTTCCTTTGTCTTATTTTCTTGAATTTTTCATGGTGTATAATTGTGTTCTTTCTTCTCAGGGAATCCCTCCACATTTTGGCCAATATTGAAGACCCTACATGTTGATGCACTGATGTGGAACCATGCAGGCTACTAGGCATGCTCGGAGGGTGTATGTTGGAGGCTTGCCTTCAGTGGCAAATGAGCAAGTGGGTCATCTTCCATTAACTCAGTGCTATCTCTTGGGCAGTAAGAAGTAGAGTAAGAAATTTGATTGTTGATTATTTCCCATGTTGCAACAAAGTTATCACAGAGCTAGGTGAAAATTCATTCTTACATTGAATTCTTGAGACATGATATTAAGGTTCCATGTGTAATCTTAAGGAGTTCAGAGGTTTCTCTGGTCCCTATACTTCAGTTTTTCTCTTAACCTGCACTGTTTTCCTTTATTGTGTTTTGTTAAGGACAGTCAAACACATTATCTGTCAGGTGGTGCTACTATTATTACACCATTCAGAGTTCCAATCTACAGATGCCTAGGATACCTGTGTTTCAATTCACTTCTCTTGGCAAATAGTGAGAGATTGATCATCCAGTATGTATCATTTATTCTTTGTCAAATAGACAAAGATTATGGACTAAAACATGCATGGCTTAGCATATCCTAAATTCATGCATTTGCAGTGGAAGAGTCAGTCCAAGTGACTTTGTTTATATTGATGTCATGGTAGATCTGCTTGACATCCTCAAGTGACCTCTCTGTTTACAACTGTCTTGTTTGCCTACTGCATAGTGGACATGGATTGTGATTGTGATTCCTGATGTCTAAACTCACACACCTCAATTTTCAGACAATTGCCACATATTTCAGTCAGGTGATGGCTGCTGTTGGAGCAAATACTGCTGGGCCAGGTATGGTTTTCTTTTATGGATTTCTTCACTACTTTTCTGTACAAACTGGCAGTTTGATCATTGCAATTTGGGGACCTGCTTTAGGCAATTTATTTGATTCAGTGTAGCACACAAGATCTAATTTTTTTCTGAAGCAATTGAGTCAACGTGGGCTATGGGCAATGCAGCCTTCTGTTGGCATCATCTGTGGCGAAGGACAGATTAGCACATGCTTTTCCTTGTTGTAGATTTTGTTCCTTAGGTGAGTTCTAAATCACATCCTTGCTAGCACAGGTGATGCTGTTGTGAATGTGTACATCAATCAAGAAAAGAAGTTTGCATTTGTGGAGATGAGAACTGTTGAAGAAGCCAGCAATGCCATGGCCCTTGATGGCATCATCTTTGAGGTAATTCATAAAACAGATGAAGACTGAGTGGCTGTCTCAAAATTTCACTGTGGGTGCCTTTCATTTGAACAATATATAGCTGAAGCATAAGAGAGTGTGATCCCTTTCGACTTTGTACTGCACTGTTTAGTTTCTGCATGCCCCTTTCTTATTGCTTGTGGCTTCTCTTGCTGCAATGCTGTTGTTTGCCCACATTCTTTGCAACTTGTTGATTTTGAGGAGAATTGTCTCTTTGTTGAGTTTTTTCTCCAGGGGGTCTCTGTAAGGGTGAGGAGGCCCAGTGATTACAATCCATCCATGGCTGCTACTCTTGGTCCAAGTCAACCCAGTCCCCATCTCAATCTTGCAGCTGTTGGTCTAACTCCTGGGTATGCTCCATATGCTGTTTGGCATCCCTGTTACTGTAATTTGAGGTTTAGAGGTTCTTTATGGGGTGCAAGTGTCTTGTGTGATAGAAAGCTACACCAACAGTAGGTGTCAAGTGTCTGACGCTGGGAATTAAAATGAAAGGGTAATTCCACTATTTTAGAGTAATGTCAAGTAGTCACTGCCATTCATCATAAGGTGATGGCCCTGATACTTTGTGGTGACACTCAGAAGGTAACAACTGCACTCATTGTTGTGTTTGCTTCATGTTCACAAGAACTGATACAGCATTTGTTTGCTTGCCTTGCATGTCTTTGTGGAGCTTCTCTCTGCAATCACTTGCTATTTTTTTCCAGTGATTTAAATTGGATGTACTCATCCAGGTAGTCAGCAGTGGTGTGTTTAAAGAACATGTTCATCATGCAGGATGCCCCAATCACTATCCTCTATGTAGGCCTCTCTATGCCTTAGACTTAGATTCTTATAAGGGCAAGCTAAAACTGAATTGAAGTTCACCCTCAGAAACTTGTTGCAGCTTGACTGAGGATACTATTGAAATTAGCTATGCCTCTTGAGTTCTAGCCCACATCATGACTGAGTCTTCCAGTTTCTTCTAGAACTGTGACAAGAACCCATCAGACAGATTCCTTATAATCATTTTCCAGAATTTTGGAGCAGATTATTACATACTTATTTATAGCCACTTTCAGGAGCCAATGAAGTCAGTGGGGAGTAATGGCAGCTAGTCTCTGCCATCATGATGAAGGTGATGGACTCATCATACTTTGTGATTCACACTCACAAGGTTATGGACACATTCTTTTTATGTTTGTTTTGGTTTTAACAAAACAGATGCAACATTCTTTTGGTTACCTTTCATGCTTTTGTTGAGTTTCTATCTGGAATCATGTTGATATTCTCCTGCAGATAGAAATCATCTTAATGGCAGCATGCTCTTAATGTATTTTCTTGTCTTGGCAGTAGTGCAGCTGGGGGTACTGATGGACCTGATCGTGTCTTTGTTGGAGGTCTGCCATACTATTTGACAGAAGTTCAAATTAAAGAGTTGCTCGAATCATTTGGGTAACTATGCCATCCTTCTTGTCCAAGGCTGATTCTTCCTTCAGTCACATGACCACTTTCTGCCTTGTATTGGATGAGTTTAGACACCGTCAAGTATCTGATAAGGCAATCCTTGTTAGGGTGGCTTACTCATCAACCTTTTTTCCATTTTCTTATTTGACTCAGGCCATTGCGTGGTTTTGATCTTGTCAAAGACCGTGATACAGGGAATTCCAAAGGTTATGGTTTTTGTGTTTATCAGGTAATGCTCCAAGTTCACTTCTTTTCATGAAATTTTTTCTTGAGAATGTCTATTACACATGCCATCATTGTAATGCTGTTTCCAAGTAGTGAAGTTCTTTTCCTGGCAGGACCCTGCTGTTACGGACGTTGCTATTGCTGCTCTTAATGGTTTGAAGATGGGAGATAAGACCCTAAGTGTCCGTCGAGCATCTGCCAGGTGTGTGTTTTGTTTTTGTGTCAGTGTATCTCCTGCCTTCTTTTTTCTGGACTATCTTCTGTGGATATTACTTTTGCAACGCTTCAGAGCAAAGTAAGAGATGATTTACCATGGGCAAATGCTACACAGGCTTTTGTAAGTAATCAAGCATTTTCCCATCCTCATCACTGATCAAAATGATGATATGGATACTCCATAATCCAGTTCATTACCACCAGATTTTGTAATGACTGTTGGACTCATGGAGATTGGTTGTGTAACTAGAAAATTGATTTCTTTTACCAGCACAATCTCTCTTACACTCACCTGCATATGCAGGTACAACTTTTAAGACAAAATGGTCTATCACTATAGTTGGGAAGGATGGCTGCAGTCTCCTTTCCTACTACATTGTTTGATAAGAATTTGGTGAGAGGGTTGGGCATGCATATAGAGGATTGAAGAGCAATATCATCCAATCGAGTTTTGTGCTGGTCCAATAATAGATCCTTAACAGTTGTCATGGATTGCAGTGGGCAGCCAAAGCCAGATCAAGCGAATGTATTTGCACAGGCACAGCACCATCTGGCAATCCAGGTGATCTGTGACTTACTCTCCTGCAATCAATGTATAGTGCTTCTGGCCAAATTAATTCTTGAAGTGTCTGCTGGATGGATGTGTTTGTTTTTGAGACATTCCTGTTCTATTAAAGGCTATTGAGTTAACAGAAATGAATGTGGAACACAGAAACTGGTTTTGCAAGCCAGTGGGGCCAATGCAGTGGCTCTTGGTGGATTCGGTATGATGTCTGGGATTCCACCAGGGTTGATGGCTAGTATGACACCAGCCATGGGCAATGACCTTTCCAATCCACTTGAGACACCTACAAAAGTCATTGCCTTGACTCAAGTAAGTCTGCAGGAAATTGTCCAAGGTGTCTTACATAGAACATATGTGACTTGCTTTCCAAGTTGAGGAATACATGTTTTCCCTGGACCTGATGAAATTGATCTGGGTGGGTAATTTGATAGGTGGTATCAGCAGATGAGCTGAAGGATGATGAAGAGTACAAGGAGATTCTAGAAGACATGAGGGAGGAATGTGGCAAGTTTGGTAAGTTCTTTTGTACCTAAAAGATATGCATAACTTTGATCAATATGCATAAGTATACCCCTGACAAGTCACGTCATTGAGGGTTGGGCTTGGATGCACCATGCAGATATGCCCTGCATGATGTTGCAGAATAAGGCAGGGACACTCTACCCATGGAATTGTGTAGAACACATTCTGGTTTCTGACAAGTAATGGATTATGAGGATCAGATTTGCAATGGTCTGACCTGAGGTCTTTCTTTGTCATTACAACATGCTAAGATGCCTCATTGTAAGGCTGAGGTCCTAATGAACTTGTTGTCATATGTAGGGAATCTTGTGGAACTTGTTATTCCCAGACCAGGACCCACTGGTGATGAAGTTCCTGGCATTGGCAAGGTCCATCACTTACATTTTCACCTCCCTTTTCTCTTCCATGAACATGAATGCTGCAAAGATGCTACACAGATGTGCAATATGCGCATAAGAGGCAATTCTGCTGCCTTGGATTTCTTCTCCTGAATAGTCTGACATTCTTTCAAACAGAGGACCTTCCCTTTCAGCAGCAAGAATGTATTCAATCACCTATGAGTTAGTACATCCTACATCTGGAGTGAACTCTCTTTTATCAATGAAGCCAATGGACGAAGAGTGTGTCATGTAAATGCCTAGGAGCTTGCATGTGAATGTTGTTTTGTTCAGCATAGGAACATCCAAAAGATCTAGTATTATTACAAAAACAGTCTGGAGAGCAAACTTTTATTCTGTAGTTCCTACAGATCTTGAATTTGAGTCATGGGTTCAGGAATCTGGTCCCTCAAATTCTTTGCTGGATCAGCACATGGCTTGGTGATCCATCACATGAAGTCTTATCAGGCCTTCAGCCCCCTAAAACATTCAGCTAAGCTCCAAAGACCAGTGGGACTGCAAAACCCCAGGTTAGAGTATGGTTTTGATCCTGAGCAGGTCTCCACCCTCAAACATGAGCCAACCTCACTGTCCATGTGACATTATTTCATGATGAGGCTAGAGTTAGTCAAAATTTACAATAAGTGGAGTTACTATTGTAGGCTGAATCTGTCTTTCTACTTTTTGGAGCACTGGTTAACCAGCTTGCTTGAACATGGCAGGTATTTGTTGAGTACTCTGACACATCTGGCTCTATGAAAGCTAAGTCATCTCTTCATGGTCGGATGTTTGGAGGACATGCAGTTGTTGCAGCTTACTATTCAGAAGAGGCCTTTCAAAATGGGGACTATGGAGGCTGATTTTTCTCATATGGATTCTGTACAGGGGGATTCTTTTTTTCCTCTGACGGGAATAGGTAAGCCTGCCTGCCCAACCAGACATAGCCTGGATCAAAGTGTTCATCAGTTGGACATGGATGACAGGATGACTACGTCTGGATCAATGACAGGATGTCTTTTTGTCTGGATTGCCGGTCATATGAGTTCATTGATGGCAAGTGGGTCACTTGGGGTTAGTAGTTTTTACTATATTCTGTCTAAGCAAGAGTTTGCTGCACTGAGTCTTGTTCCCCTGAGACTCTCCATCCAGCAAAGAGTGTGCAAACATATCCACATTTCAACTGATTTTTGGCAATCTTGGTAGTAGTGACATGGTACCTTACATTAGATTTCAAGGAAACAGACTTTGAAACTATGATGATTCTTGTCAAGCCATCACTTCCATTTTTACCTTTGATGGAGAGAAACGTGATTACAGAGTTGGGATGTGTGGTCTTACAACCTTTTTTGTCATTGTAATTGAGCACTTACTATATGGATGTATGTATGTATGTATGTACATATGTATGCAAGTTCTGTTATCCTTTTGATTTGTTGTAGGATGGCTGCATTGAAAACAAACCATGTGGTTTGTGGGTTAATCAATACAGGTCTTTAGATCAAACTCTGATTGCTATAACTCTCAACCTTAGGATTCCAATTTCCTCTTTGCTTCCCAGGGGTTGTCATTCTAATTGGTGATGGGACATCAAAATGTCGTGGGGTAAACAGAAAACTTGAACTAGGGCTTTGTTAGGAACTCGAACGTAGTTGGTTGTTGATTGGGACAACCCAATTGGCACAAATGAAATTAAATTGTGGATCTATGTTTGAAAAATGGCAAATAGGAAAGGATTTTCATATTTTAAAACATTTGCAATGAACTGTTATGTACTTGCATATGCCTTGAATTTATTTATTTCACTTGTATATGTGCACGTTAATGTGTTTATGTATGTATGTTGTAATGTGTATGTTGTAATATATGTATGTTATAATGAATGTCTCTATGTTTTAGAATGAGATTTTTGAGTACAGATAGATACATTATTCTAAAAAAGACTTGTATTAAAATATGTGAACTATGGTAAATTTGGACTGTCAATAGTCAATAACTTGTAGTGTGTGCTGGTCACAATGCCACCTTAAATTTTTTAAGGTTGTGTTCAGGATTAACCATGAAAGGCAATTATGCAAATGATGATGCAAAGTGTCATAGAGTAAGACTTATTTTTTGGACAAAAGAATTGGGAATTTTTTTTTGGTTGTTTTTCTAGTGTAAATTTGACTAATTGAGTGAGTATTAATACAAAGAGAAAACTGGGAAGCTATGCAATCAAGAAAACAAAATCCTCGAAACTAATGAAACAAGGTGTGGCATCAAAGCCATTCATTTTTTTTACACATTGGAAGTGAGGTAGCTTTTTGTTTCTGTGAGAGAAGAGGGGGAAGCACTTTTGAAAGGCATTGGTGGTGTTTATACTTTCAAAAGAACCTAAACCTGTTTTACAAGGACAATAACCCGAGTTCAAATTTTCTGGGTTTTCAAAAGAGGTGGTTTCAAGATCAAGATTCAAATCTAATTTTCTCAATTTTCTCAATTTTGTACTTCATATCTGGTTTATAGCCAGATTTGGCTAAATCTTCCTAGGAACGATTGCCAATTTTTTCTACATCTTCCTATGAATGATCGCCACTTAGGCTACATAAAGAAAATTCATTCCTGCTAAAAACAATGAATAGCAGTGCTGGAACTCTCAGTAGCTGCAGGAACTTCAGATCAAATACATTGCAGCAATACACGCATTTTAGTCAGTCTTTGTAAAACTCACAACAAATCCTGCAGTCATTTCTTTCCAAAGCCATTCTCTGAAATGTGAAACAGAAGCACCAAAGGTCTCAATTTTTCTAGATATAATTTTTCTGCAAACTGTGGAACATGTGTGGGCATTTGGTCTAATGGTATGATTCTTTCTGAGGGTGCAAGAGGGTCAAGAGTTTGATTCTTGCAATGGCCCAACAATTTAGATTCTCTATTCAGTTTAGGTGGAAAGCATGATGAATAAGGCTTTGTTATTTATCAGTTGATCACTAGAAAATTTGGGGCCATCGCATTTTGGGTAATGTTTTTGATGATGAAGAAGTCGTCAGTTTTTTAAGCAAAGAATGATTGCATGTTTGCAATGGAAATAACTACACTTGGTGCAGCAACAATACATGAAGCATATCAGGTGCCTTTCTCCTCAAGTTATGTGCATTATTTTGACATTATCTGGTTTATGGGTTTGGAAAAACTAGCCACTTCCAGGATTATGTGTAACACACAGTTAGTTGTATGAATTCCTTTTTGAGCGATTCCTTGGGTGCTTCTCATCTTGTGCTGCTCACACCTTGTTCACCAATGTGACATGAACTAATTGTGATGGGTTTTGATTCCAAATCACACTTGCAATACAATCACTAAGAATTGTTTGCAATATGATTAGTATGTATGATTGTAGGATACTGCAACATGCAAATCTTCTCGCTTGTAGTATGAGTTGGTTACACAGTAAAACATAATGGCATAAAACATTGATGACACTAGTATAGTCAAGTCCAACACACATCTTGTCATACAAGAAAATGAGTAGGTGTCATGATAAGGTGGCATCCTATCTCTTCATGCCCTTTGGGTTTTGTTTTTTCCCATAGTAGAAACAAAATTGTTTGTTACTCAAATGAGTAGAAGCATGGAACATTATGGTTCAATATCCATTCTGGATTGGAGGAACATTTAGAATGTGATTGGAAATGCTGAGTGTCCAGTCCTTGATCAAAGGAAAACAATAAGCATGATAACCCCAATTGCAATATATATAGCTAAAGTGTTTATATGTTAATTACATTTCTAATATTGATACATTGCAAAAAACACATTATTGGGAGCAATGTATGTGTTGGCATTGTCAAGACATTATTTTATGATCTTTAAAAACTCTTGTATGGACATAATCATCTAGTAAGGCATGTGTTTAAGACCTTGGGATCGTGAAAGAATTTTGTAATCAATAAATTGATAAGCTTTTCATTCGTGAACTTTTAGCCTGCCCATAAGAGATTGTTCATTTGTTACCTGCAATGCATTGAACTAACATTCAATCTTGTACTCAAATGTGAGAAAACTGATAAGATTCTCTTCAAGCTTTTAGGACCCAATGAACAAATGTTCTTTATGGTGCAATGGGCCAACGTCATGAGAAATTTTTAATAGCAATCATTATTTGCTCCACAACATTATATTTCATATGGAATAGGACGCATATGAAAAAGTTGAACAAAAAGGAAAGGGTTGTAAATGTACGTTGGTGTCAAAAATGTTCTCACTTTGCACATTACTTTTTAACTTGTAAACATCAAAAGCTTGCGATGCTAGTCTTATTAGGTTTGTTCATATTTTTGACCATGTTGTGTAAAGAAGGTGCATCCTCAGACCTTTTGTTCACATGGTCCAAGGTTCCTAGTTATTACAAATTTAAACAATATTGGAGAAGATTTGGGAGAAGAGAGAAAAAATCTTGCATGCAACTTGGGCAAATTTGATGACATGATGACAAACAAGTTCAAGGACTATTCATCATCAAATTAGATTACGGTCATTTAAATGGAGATGAAATCAAGGATATGCAACTATGTCTTTCATTTGTGACCTCAATCAAAAAAAGTGATGAACACAAATTCGGCCAATCAAATATCATGTGGATGAGACCCATTTGCAAAGGGATAATACAAAGATTAGCAATACAATAATTGAAACCTAGGGAGGTCTATGAACTTGAGGGAGTGAAGTACAACGTAGTAATTTCAGAACAAAACGAATGTTGATTTTGAACCAAAAATGTTTTTGCAAGGAGTGAAAGTTTATGCTTATTCATGTCGATTGGAAGTTCTTTTTCAGCCTCCCCTAATGATTGTTTGCACAATTAGATGTTTGCTTGCACTCTCTTTCAAATTAGAAAATAACTATAACCAGTGTTGATAGAAAAACTCCATGGACAAAGTGAATGCTTGGCCTGCACGATCCACCACAACACTGAGCAAATGGCTGGGATTCCCACATTGTGCTTTGTCAATGTAATGGAATTTAACATACAACATGTTTTATTTGTGGGGGTGGAGGGAGGTTATGTTATGACACAACATGAAGGTACTTTCATCGATTACATCAGATGTACTAAAAAGCCCATAAGACCTAACTCCATATGAAATCATAATTGTGTCAATTCCTTTACTATAATCACAACTATGTATTAAAATTGTACAGGATACATTTTTAGAATAAAAACTGCAATCCTTCAACTAGTTTGAGCTTGGAATCTCACATCCCATTCAAGAGAGAGTTTTGTGCGCCTGATCAAACTAGCAAACCAATTCCCAAATATGTCTCGTCTTTAAATTAATTTTTGAGATTTAGAACTCCTAGTTATCAACTCTTCTCTAGACCACAGAGCTTCGTTGGAAGAGGAGAAATAGAGGAGGAATAGAAGGAGCTGCCTCAAAATTGGAATGAAAACTAAAGCATCTTTCTTCAATGAAGGATTAAGATTATCAAGCTAGAAGAACTTCTTCCTAAGTATGAGGGGGAAAACAGTGGATTTGTGTTTGGGTTGGGGGGAAAATTATCTTTTGTTCAAGGATGCATATCTGGCCAAGCTGTAGTATTTCTCATTCATATTGTTTGCACACAGAATACATGACTAGTGATAGTTTGCATCTGGCAAGGAAACTTTTGAGGGCATGGATTGGATCAGGAAATCAAAGGTTTTAAGTTTGTTGAGCAAACACTTTTTCAGTTTTGTAGTAAAGAAATTTGATAAATTAGTCACCATGTGCTGCCACCAATTTCAGTTTTCATGGGTATGGATTTGCATGCTTTGTGATGCAGAAGAGCTGTGCAATTTCAATTAGTGTATGTACAATGGATTGTACTGGAGAGAGGAATCTCAAGATAGAAAAATGCTGGTCAGATTCATACTGGCAAACTGGAATTCAAAGTTTGCCAGTATGAATGTCCATTGGTGGATTGTTCTGAGATAATCATCTACATGCATCATTGTTGAAAATATGAGATCGAAGTGCAATGTTTTAGCTGGACCTTCGGGTTGTTTCCTATGCATACATAATGAAGGCCTTCACAGCAAGTGCATTCTGAACATTACCCTATATGAGTATGAGTAAGCATGACACACATGAAGCCTAATTCAGCCACTGAAAAAACAGATTCTTAGTCCTGTTGCAAGAGCAAAAGCGCACCCTCAAAACAATGGAAGCAACTGGAATCCATTCCTACAATTGCTCCCCCATTATGTTTGCAATGATCTTGATGACAGTGTGGCAATCAGCACATACCTGCAGATTATTCATGATGTCATACGGAGTACTGAGTGTGCTGATCAACCTGTGCATACAATGGCCAGTTTCTTGCTATCGTGGCACAAATAGAAAGACTTTTCTTCTTCCACACAGACACAAATTTTGTATCTGGCACACCCCCAGCATCATGCATCTGTCATACAATCTCTTCAGTTTGGTATGGAATTCAATGATCTTACAATGGTCTTGATCATATAGAAAACATTGCACATACCTTGCCATTCACCTCAATCCAGATGTGACATGGTCATCATTATCACAACATAGTTTCACACCCCTTGCCATTCATTATCATTCAACATTTTCTCTGAGAACCCAGTTACAAGCTCAGCAACAACATAGATGTTTGATATCAGCACATTGCCTGTAGCATTCCCAAGCGATATCATTCCCAAGGACATGTTGTTGAACACTTTTCCATGCATCCTCCAGTTTCCTGCATTTGTCATACATGTCAATGAGGGTACTCCCCGGACTCATGACCATACTAAATGATCTGTTCATGGGCATGCCTGAACTCTTCAAGTGCTGCTACAAGGGAACAAAACTTACTGACTCCTACAAATAACCAGGTTCAAAAGGCAACATAGTCCAGTTGCATTTGTTTGAAATAGTTCCAATGCCTCCTGCCCTTGCCCACACTTCGTATGTCCCAACAACGTAGGAGTTCAAGACACCACATCATGACAGGGCATCTTGTTGAACACCCTATGCTCCCACATTTGATAAAAACATGTTAAACGAGGGCATTCCCCACTAAGACATTGGAGTCATAACCACATTGAATATAATTTTCATGAACAAGCCTGCCCTCTTCAAGTGAACACATGCACTGAGCACCCTTGTGGTAGTCTGTGGATCATCATCAAGCAAGCATGTCTCCTATGTTGTTTCTATGCCAAAAATCTGGGTACCTTATATCAAGCTGATCAGCTGTGTATTTCTCTTAGCTCGAGTGGACCAGGCCATCTGAAGAACAAGAAACCGATGCTGAACTTCCTCCATTGGCAAGAGAATTGTAACAACAACCAAAAATATTTAGCTTCTTGGCATACTATCCTACCACCTTAAAGGATCTCAAAAGAACTTCAGCTGAAAAGTTTCTTTTTTGGCCTAAACAAACTGTGAGAACTGTTGAAAGACATTAAAGATATCCTTAAAGTCACTCTGTCTTCACCCTGTCTTTGGGCCTCCTTTCACCTCCAATCCACTCTCTTCCAGTGGTATCCATAAAGTAAGGAAATTTTGAATTTGAGTATGAAATGCTGAAACTCAGCATTTAATGTACAAGGTTTGAGTAATTATAATAGCTGTACATGGAGGAGCAGTAAAATAGTATGTAGCAGCAGTGTAGGTCCTCAAGAAAAAGGAAAGAGGGGACATAGATAGGATGAACTCCGTCCACCACAAAAACCATAAGTTTCACACACCTTGAATGCTAATCTACCTTTTTGCAGTTGTTTTTTTATCTCACCCAATTTATGACCAAATTCAGGGTTCTGGTGCTGTGTTTTCATTACTTTGCAGATAACTTTCTTGTAACTTTATTGGGTACTGCCATCACAACATGGACAGAGCTCATATAATTTCCACAACGCAGAACCCTACCAACAATTTTCAGTCAACTGACATGAGGGACAGATTGTTGTGATGGACAACAATCTAGCCACTCAGCAAGTCAAATTTGAAGGCAAAATCCAGATCTACTATTTTCTAGAGCATGAAGGATTCTGAAAAGCAATCTGCAATCTGTTCCTGAGAACAGAGAACTGAAAATCGAGGATTTAGAGCCAGAGAAAATAGAAGATGTATTCAGAAAGAAGGTGTCTGTGACAGGGAATACAGGCAGTTGCAGGCCCTTGCATCCCTTCGGAAGTGCACTTGATATCATTGTAATTCAACAAGAGAATGGTAGCTTCAAGAGCTCAGCCTTGAAGGTACTGGTGTGTGAAGTGTGGGAAGCTCCTGAGGGGTTCTCCAGCGAAGGAACAAGGTTGTTGACATGGCTGTGAATAGCAATCATGTCATTTCCAAATGTTTCTAGATGCAAGAGAAGCTTACTTTCTTAAAGATGCAAACTTGGCCAATGAAGGATCAATTTTGTCTGCACCTGCTGCAGCATCGTCAGGAGGTGATGCCATGGCTTAGACACTGGCTGAGCCAGATCAAAATCCTGAGACACTGGCTGTCAAATCAATGAAGCCAGATAAAAATCCCTTGCAAGACCTTTATTACCTTGTCTTCAGGATATGAATGTAATCCCATCATTATAGTACAACACACTAAAGGACTGACCACAGTGTGATGCGAACACTGTCTCAGGAAACAAGCAAAGCCATGAGTGAATTGTGCCTCCCATTCTTGAAAACTTCCTTGCTGCATATATTACTAGAACATCACGGTGCTCACATCAGCGGAAGTATACACATTGCTGGTGGCACTATAACCTATCAGCTCCCACCTGTGCAGAAGTTTGAGGAGGGAGGCTGCCCTCCGTTTGGCCCTGGGTGTCCCACCTGTTAATAAAGAGCGCAACAAATGATTAGCACCTGTAACCTGCGACACACGGGTCAAAACTTCCTCTCCACCACTTTTGCACAGAGCATGTAAAACCACTATGGCGTTCTCCTTTCCTTTTGGAGACCCTGAGCTTAGATGCCTCATTAGCACTGCGACTGCAGTGGCCTCCATGTTGAGAGCTTCAAGGCCCTGAGGACATCCAGCAACAAGAGCCAGGACTTTCAATGCATCATCTGTGATCCCTGCTTCATCATCTTGTAGGAGAGAGACCAATATTTGCACAGCTCCTGCAGCTACAATGTTGGGCTTATTGGCATTACAGACTGCAAGATTGATCAATGCAGTTGCTGCATCATGCTTCCCCCTCTCAGGTGTACCATCACGCAATAGCACTACTAATGCAGCAATTGCCATAGGTTTGCTGCCAATCTGGACCTTATAATCATCCACAACTGACAGGCTGAAGAGTGTGGCTGCTGCATTCTCCCTTGCCTCCATGCTAGTGGCAGATCTCAAAACCTCTATTATAGGATCCAAAGCCCCTGAATCTACAATTATAGTCTTGTTTTTGTCAAAGATGGACAGATTCAGAAGTGCAGTGACTGCATTCTCCTGGGTCTTGGAATCATTTGACTCAAGAAGCGTTACAAGTAAAGGAATTGCTCCTGCATCTGCAATACACATACGATTGTCCATGCTGCATTTCGCAAGTAGCCTGAGTTCATATGCTGCCTGTTTCTTAACCTCTGGGCTTCCAGTCATAAGCTTTCCAACAAGAAATGTTGCTGTCATCTTTGTAGCCTCCAACGCAGCTTTTGTAGTTGCTATGTGCTCCATACTGCCTCCCTTCTTGCCTCCTTTATCTTGCTTGTCAAATGGTATGTCATGCTCTTCACACCACCTACTGATGAGGCTCCGGAGAACGTAATTGGGTATCAAGGTCATATGTGGAAGATTCTGTCCACTCTTGGGACATGTCAGGTGCCCTGCGTCTATCCATCTTGCAATAGATGATCTGTCATATGTTTGACCACTAGCAACAATGACAGGGTCAATCATGAGGTCAAGGCTGATGGGACAACGGAACTCATCTGGAGGACTTGTGGACACCTCTCTGCCACTTGAAGAAAGCTCCCCAGCATCACCCACAGAAGAGTTTCCAGATTCCTGAGACAAGTTCTCTGAGTGTTCCATCTGTCCAACTCCATAGAGGACACACTTACCATATCGCACAAGGCCAATCAAGCTAGTAATTTCAGAGTTATCAGAATCAATGGTCAGTTCATCCTCCAGTTTCCGCATCTCCCTCTCACAATCTGCATTACTGTTGAGATCAAGTGTTGTAAAGAGCTTCTGAAGGTCAGAAAGGTCTGGGATCTCCTTCCTCTCCACATGATGGAGCATGTCAACCACCTCCATGTACAAGCATTCCTCTGCAGGATCCACGTACAACTGAGCTCTTTGCACTTGTGTGCACACAAGCTCCACCTGCTCCCTGATCTCATCAGACAATTCGAAGAGCTCCAAGGGAAGCGATTCAAGTGTTGCTGCCAAGCTTTTATTGAGATTGTAGAATTTCGCAGAGACAGCTGCAATCTTCATCAACAAACAGAAGCAGCTCCCTTCTCGACATTCATCTAACAGCAGCTTTGTGCTATGCATGATGTGATGCAACTTGTGGAAGGCCTCCACAGCAGAGGGAGGCAAAGGATGGTGTGCATCCCTAATCTCTTCCAGCAATGGAGAGAGAAGCTTTATTGATCGACTGATATTTGCTCCATTTCTTTTCTGACATACCCCTGACCTCTTGCACATGGCAACCTGCTGGGCTAAATTAACCAGGTCTTTGACCTGTGACAAGCTGGAAGGTCCAGCCAGAGGACTCATCTGTGCCATCATCACCTTCTGCTAAAGGTGTCTAAAGCGTGCTGGTTTGCAGTATGCCATAAACAAACCCAAAACTTACTTCCCCAAGGCCCAACTTTCTTAGCTGCACAAATCTGTAAAGCAAAAAAGCTAATCCTTCTAAGAAAACGAGACTTTCACAAATAACCTCTTTTCCAACCAAAGAATAGCTACTCAGATCTCTCTCCACAACAACAATGTCCCACCATAGTTCACAATGTAGGTTCCTCCTCCTCCTCCTCTACTCTACTCTATATTCAATACTTGCCCCTAACAGTTCAAAACCCTTGACCACTTCAACACTCCTCAAAGGCAGAAAACAAGCTCCATAATAAAGATCATGATCTTGATCCCCTAATCTTTCATCATTTCCAGATTCCTCCATACACTTTGCCTACCATCCCTTCACTATCATCATTATCACCAAACAGCCTACTCACTTCCAAACAGACATCAAATCCCATCCACCAACAGAAGTGAAATCCCCAGACATCTCATTTCCCTTTTCAATATTCTTTTCTTATACTTCCTTCACCATCCTCAAAACCTAAAATCTTCTCTCAACATCAACAAACCCTGTCAGAAGCAGCACCAAAGTCTTCACCACAAACACACACACACACACACACAATGAATCTAAGGAAATCTGTCTGTCGCTCTCTCTCTCTCTCTTCGACCACTTTCCAAATTCCAATCACCCAGAGGCACTCAACAAATTTCCTTCAACATTTGGTTTTGTTCTTCTTCTACCTTCCGAGAGCTCTCTTTTATTACATCACTCATTCAATCACTCTTCCAAATGTTATTCCTCTTATGCTCGTTTCTCACCCCCCCTGCCACCCCCATCATCATCCTCTTCATTTTTAGGGTTTCAAAGCTTGCTTGCTTGCTTGCTTGAAAAAAAAGAAAAAAGAGACCAAAAAAGAAATACCGGCATAGTCCGGATTTCTCATCATACATACAGAAGCAACCAAGAAGTTAGTTACGGTAGTCACAAAGACTTATCGTCAACTCCACGTCGTCAATCGCCGCGGCGCTATGGTGCGTGCAACAGAACAGCACACCACCAGCGATGCTCACCTCTGGCTACGCGCAAGGCAAAGTCTTGCTCTCTTTTATGAATGCAAAGAACCTAACCTTCTTGGGGTGGGTAGGAGGGAAGAGGGGGGGTAGAAGATCGGTAGGTACCTTCCTTCCTCCCTCCTTCCTGTTAGGTAGGTAGCTACTACCTACCTTGTCGAATAGGGTATTGGTATTGAGTAACCTTAAAGAAGTGTTTTTTTATAATAAATTAATCGTTTGAGCATCTCCAGCAGTGTTCAGTATGTGACCCTGCAAACATGTTTCTCACATCTGAAGAAGTTTGGTTACCTATCTTTTTTTCTTTTTTTTTTCCCTAACCCCACCCATCAAAATAAAACTGAGACTGCAAATAAGGTGGGCGACTACTACTACTACTACTACTACTACTAATAGCAAACCACCTGGACCAATCATTATGATTACGTAGTCAATTAGAAACTGGGGACCAGTTGTCAAATCATATCTATTAAGTAAACTCTTCTTCTCTGGCAGGTGTTAGGCGATGTCCCTTTTAACGGCCTCACTCAGCCAACAGTGCAACAAATGATTGGCCAAAACCATTTTGCTGAGCCAAACTAGCATGTTTAACTTTTCTTCATCTGAAACGGAATGCAGATTCCTGGATATAATCTGGTTGGTCTGCCCAGGTTTAGGGTTTAAACCCTAAACCCAAAACCCTAACCCTAACCCTAAACCTTTTAGAAGTGTTTTATCAGTACTGAAGGAAACGAAAACAGACTGCAGATGAAATATTACACAAGGGTACCCATTCTGAGAGCATCATTCCTGGATATAATCTGCCATGACTGTAACCTCCAGGAATGTAGATTAAGTAAGTATTACATAATGTTGTCCATTCTGACCATCATTCCAGAATATAATCTGCTGGTCTGCCTGCACCTGTAAGCTCCATGAATGTAAAAATGTTACATAATGTCCATCTGGGAGAATCATTCCAGGATATAATCCGCTAGTCGGCCTCTACCTGTGAGCTCCAGGGACAGTGCTGATGAAGTATTTATGTAAAAATCCATTTTTTTTCCAGATGTCTGTCTGCCCTGTGCCTCCTGTAAGCTCTAGGAATGCAGATAAAGTATTACGTAATGTCTACTGGGATCATCATTCCAGGATGTAATCTGCTTGTACTACTACGTAATGTCTACCATGATCATCATTCCAGGAGTGCTTTTGAGCAAACTTAAGCCCTTGTTTTATCACATTCTTAAAAGAAACAAAAGGAATGCAAATTTAAGTATATTTGTTCCATTGGGAGAGGGCAGATTATCTCACGTTTGATGTGGTGACCAAATGTGGAGGACGTTACAGAATACGGAATCTGCTTTGGCTAGCTATTCTCACCAAATTCTGCAATTCTGAACATCATTTCAACCACAAATTATAAATGCAAAGACGTTTTGCAAAAATGTGAGAAAATGACCAGCTGGAATTTGTGTGGTATATTTATAGTAAAACCTCCCTACAAAAGGGGCCATAATTGCTGCCGAAAGCAGATTACGGCATGTAATAGGGGATGATTAGGGTCGAGTTGTTTGGGTGTTAAGAGTAAGTACTCCAGTCTCATATGTGATGGGCGGTATTAGCCCAGGCCAAAAATGGTGACAAACAGTTTTGGAAATAGAAATTTCATGCAGCCAATGGGAAGGCTCAGCATGCGCTCAAAGTGCCTTGATTTTTTTCCTTTTAAGTTTTGGGTGGGGGGAGAATTTTTTTTTTCATTTTTCCTTAGTTCCCAACATGTTCCCAATGGGTTCTCATCATGTTCCCTAGGTTCCCAATGTGTTCCCCAAGGGTGTTCCCAATAGCACCTCGCTTTAATCTCATATGTTTTGCCCAAAATTCCCCTTCTCACCTATATAGGTGGGCCAAAGGGGGAGGTACTCCATCTTTCCATGGAATCTTCTATTTTGGGGAACCTCCATAGTTCAATTTTTTTTGTGATGGGCCAATCAAATTAGCTCATTGCTATTAAAAATTAAAAAAAAGTTTAAAGTTGGTCTTGTGAGGCACCCCCAACTAATTAATATGAAACAGAATAAATAAGTACCCCCAGTTTATAATGGGTATTGTGTTCTTTGCAAGGGGTATTAGCCCAGGCCAAAAATGGCAACAAATTTTTTTGGGAAGAGAAAAATTTCATGGAGCCAATGGGAACGCCCAAGCATGCACTCAATGTGCCTTGTTTTGTTCCTTTTAAGTTTCGGGGGCCAGGGGAAGGATTTTTTTTTTCATTTTTCCCTGGTTCCAAATGTGTTCCCACAATGTTCCTTTTAAGTTCTCAATGGGTTCTCATCATGTTCTCAATGTGTTCCCCAACATGTTCTCCATAGCACCTCACATTTTATCCCATATGCTTTGACAAATGTTGTCCTCCTTTCGCCAATATAGGTGGGCCAAAGGGGGAGAAATTCTACATGTGAAAACCTCCAATTCAAGATGACACTTAGTCAAGCCACAAAAAGCCCTAACAACCAGTAATTGAGTGTATAAGAAACCGGGGGCTTCTCATATGCATGATGAAGCCTTGAAAAGCAACCCCTTGTTTGTTGGTGGACAGCTTGTCTACATGTGTGTGTGGGTATGCTTCACAAGTTAGGGTCAACTTGAGCCCAAACTTAAACCATAGTTGGTGGACTTTGGTGTTCACCTTACATGGCTTTTAGGGTGGTTGTTGTTGACAATGTTTCACTTCTCTCCAACTAAATGCAGCTCCGCTTTTGAACCTCAACAACAAAATGCCTAAAAATAGCTTGCTTTTCTGTTTTTCTTTTTTTTTTCCTTTTTTTGCTTGTGTGTAAATGACCATTGTATGTGCAACTTTAATTATTCATTTCTACCTCATTTCAAGTCCTAATATTGAATTTCTTTTGCCACCGACCCCTTCTGCCCCACCTTCCCTCTACTATACTACAAGTTTTAGGATCATTGAACCATGGGAGCTAAATCAAATACTTCAAAACACCAAATTTTGAAACTTACTTGTATCTCCGAAAATTGCACTTTCGAGGTTGGGGATTTTTCATTTTTCACCCAAATTCCACGTTTTTCCTACCAAAAGATTCAGATTAAAGTCCCTTCTACCAAGTCAAATTTTCTAAAATGTGAAGGGCTACATGAGAACCATTTTGGTGAGAAGAATTCATCATTTAATTGCAAGACTCTTTTGGTGTGTTCTTCTTAGAGTGCTCACTTTTGAAACCATAGCTAAAAGGTTCAAACATATGTTTGTCAAACAATAAATTAATTTTTACGATTATCATAGTCCCATCATAGTTACATAAGCAACTTTGGCACAAATTAGATTTTTTTTATTTTGTCAAATTTTTGAAATAGCATCAACTTTTTACATTAAATTTTTTTTAAATGCAATCAAAATTATGAAAAGCACATTTTTGAAAGTAACCAAATTCAAAGTTTCATCTAATCCATCACAAGGACAACACCTAGGGGGACATTTAGTGAAAAGTTTGAGATTTATGTAAGTCAAACGATCATTTTTAAAGGGATATTAGATAATTGTCTAACCTATTTTTATCACTTCATTATTATCTTATATATATATATATATAAGTCATCCTATATCAATTATAATTAAATTTATTATTTGAATAAAATGTACCTTATTTTAAAACTAATTAACTTATAATTTTTATCCAACAACCAATATATTGCATTTTATATTTTTACTCACTCTTTTTTTTAAAAATTACTAATGTCCCGGAGGGGACAACAAGAAACTTAGAAAGCTTATGACAATTATTGTGTTTTTAATAATCATATTCTGTACTTGTCAAAAAAAATGATATGTAGAAATTAACTTTTTAAATTTTTTATTTATTTATTTTACTACATATTAATAACAAGTGCCAAAGTCAGCCAAGTATCACAATACATGTCTGAAAAAAAAAAAACACACACACACACACACACACACTGAGATATTCCAGAAAAAGATTGTTTACTTTCCTTCACAAGACTTTGTTGGTTGGAAAAAAAAATTCTGAAAAATTTCAGCATTTTTAGAAAATGATATAATTAGGGTCAAATATGGCATGGTACTACTACTACCATAGCATATTACATATAGACTTTTGAATATTGGTTACAACCGATATTAGTGTTGACATTTAGGTGCTTCTACCAACAACTTCTTTGGTTGAAATTCTCAAACTGATTTGCGCCTTTGTGACTCACTTCAGGCTCGCACTTGGGTTGGGTCATCTCTCTCTTTGTTCTTCCTTTTCCACCTTTGCTGAGTGTTTAGGGTTTCATCATCATATCATCGTATGAACTTATTATTACACGGTCTTATTGATTCTTCGCCTCTTTTTTTCTCCACAACTTTGTCACAAGAAACTGTGAATTGCATCAACTAGGCCGTTGATTATTGTCCAGATAGATACACAAAGGCAGCCACAAAGTCCACTGAAATTTGTTTGAATTTTTTGTCCAAAAGTGCACTACTTCATATCATCATGTCAGTTGTACCTCAAATTCAATTTGCTTTCCTCACTTGATTTCTTGCTCATAATGGTGCAAGTGAGAGTGTTTACTTCCCAGTGTTAAAACTAGGGTTTAGGGTAAGGTTTTTATGGCCCAGACTTGAAATCTTTTTTTCTTTTTATTTTATTTTATTTTATTTTTAAAAAAATTAAATTGGAATCAGCACAAGAACTGGACATTGGAGTTAGTAGTCTTTTGTTAGATCTGGACTTAAAACTGGAACTGTGAAAAAACACACTTTTGAAAAGAGGGGCAGGTTTTTAAAGTAGGCAAGTAGTTGATTTAGATTTTATTTTATTTTTAAGTTGACAAATAGATTCAATTTCAGAGTTAAATATTAAATTTTATTAGTTGTTGAACTCCGTATTTATATTGACATCAATTTTAATTTGATATTAAATTTTGTAACTGTACAATATCTAGCGTAAGGTAGTGTGTAATGCTTACATGAAATTAGACCTGGTTTTTGAACCAAGCTTGAAGGTTCAAGAATTTGATTTCGATGGGGGGATGTTTAATGTTCTCCCTTATAGTTGAATAAGGGCATGATGTGAAGCAAAAGGCAAAACCCTAAACCTTATTCCACTCTTTAATCATCCTCAAATACACTAAATTTTTTTCTATTGAACTTTATCTTGTGCATGGGCACATGCGCATGCACACACCATCCCCATTGAACTTTGGGGTGTGAATGTGGATGTTACACACCCCCTATGAAGTTTACAAGTGCCAACGCACAAACCTACGCAGTTCATATGGAGGTGTTTGCAGGATGAAAATGTGCAAGATGAAAAAAATTATTGTAGCATGTCATGCTATGAACCAAATCCCATGACCAATGCACCATGAAGGATGGATGGATGATAAGAGGTTAGGAAATAGTTGTTTGTCAGGTTCCACTTCTCTAGCTAACCATGGTGATTAGCTCAATTGCTAGCTTTATTACCTACTTCCTAACAATGGGTATGTCACATTGTGGCCTTGCCATTTACATTAAAAAGTATCTCAAGGCAAAAGAAGAATTATGGAAACTCAAATCTTTCACCATGCAAAAATATAAATCTTCCAAAAATCCTCTGAAAGAAACCAAAATCCCTCAAGATATTATAAAGGTGCATTCGCACTTGGTGTTAGGGACTCTAGTTTTGAGTCCACTAACACCATGCTAGTCATTTTGGACTTAACTTATTTATCATGAAGTTTTTATATTAAGCTAACCTTTGCTTAACAATTAAACTCTCACCCATTTAACATTGGGTGCCACCTAGGATGCCACCTAGATTTTCATTTAACACTAACTTAACATCAAATGTGAATGCACCATAACACTATTAACTAATCTCAAGTTTCAACACAAGCCAAAATATCATCTTTCAAGAGTCCTCATATAAAAATAGACCTATTTACTTAAGGGCCCAAAGCTACTATATTATACAATGAATTTAAACACAACATCCTTGCCTTGGTAGGCAAGGCCAATAAACCACAAGTAAAACCAACACTTATTATGTATAAACCATCTACATGTACCTAGTAATCACCTATTTTCTTACCTATATATGTAATGTACTTCTTATATAATGGGTTCCCACGGTAAAATTAGATATTAACTTGATTGAGGTTCATTCACATTTGTGTAGTAATAATGGGCATCTAATGGATGTTGCACTAGTGGATGTTAGTTCGCTCAGATTAAGGAATATATGTAAATATACATTAAGCAATAATCAATGCATAACTTTGGAAATGAAGGATGCTAAAAACTCCCTCACAAATTCTAAATTTTGTGAGTTTCAATTTTGTAACTTGCATCACGCTCGCAACGGTTTGATTCACGTTGGTGCAACGTTTTAACTGAAATGAATTTGAACATTACTTTTTGTAAGTGAATGAAACTAGGGTATTGATAGTTAACATGATCTTCTCTTGGTAGGTTGCAAGTTCACAATTTGGTGAGAAGTGATATTACATGCCGGACAAGTTTTTTTCCTCCAACATGTGCATGGCAAGACAAAAATGTTGATTGTAGAGTTCATGAATGGAGTTATGTGCATGGACTCTCAGAAAGTTCATAACGGGATGTGTGAGATGTTTGTTTAGTTGGAAAATTTCTTTGATTCACCAGCAGTCCCTAATGTCCAAATGGCAAAGCAATAAAACAAAAGAGGCAATTGAACCTAGGATGATTTGAGTTTCTCTTTATTCTTATGTTTTGCCTATATCTACATGTCTCCCTAAAAATTTACTTATCTTATCGGATACTTAAAGGGGGATTTAGGGGATTACACAAAGCTTACCTAAGGGATTAACTAAAATTTTCTTAAATTAGAGATGCTTAGGAATTTCTTAGAGTTTACCTGAGGCTTATTTAAAGACTATCTAAAGAGATACCTAAAAATCTACCTAGGTATGGGATACCTAAGAATTATATAGAAAATTATCTAACTAGGGCCTACTTAAAGAGTCCAAGGAAACACCAAAAGATCTACCTAGGCTATGGAATGCCTAAGAACTATTTAAGGGATTACATAGAGCCTACCTAGAGGTAATCAAAAATTGGCATAAGAAGCTACATAAAGCCTATTTAGAGGGCTACCTAGGGAGACATCTAGGTTACGGACTACTTAAAAATTACTTAAGGGAGTACCTAAAAACCTACCTAGGTTATGGGATGCATAAAAAGTTATTTTAAAAGTATGTAAAACCCCTATTTAGTCCTTAAGTAGTCCCAAATAACTCATAAATAGTCTCCTATATTATATCCTTATAAATAACCCCTAGATTTCTTGTAACTTAAGAAAACTCTAAATAATCTCTTAGATAACCTCTTAAATAACCTTTAGATACCTTTTAAATAATTTCAGAAATAACCCCTACATATACCCTAACTTTAAAAAATTCTTGAATAATCTCCTAAATAAATTTAATGTGATCTCCTAAATAATCCCTAAATATCCCCCTAAGAGAGCATCTCCAACAATCCTCGGTATGCGATCCTGAAGAGTAAAATTGGATGAAGAAAATCCACCTTATGCCGGTTTGGATCAGGAAAACGGTTTTGAGTCAGCATGATTTCTCAGTTGTCGTGGCTGGTACAAGGCGCAGCAGTTGCTGTCCACCGGCAGAAAAGAGTGTAATAAATATGATCTAACTAGTGCGGCTCAGTGTTTCTGATTGGCCCATCTTCATGATTGGTCCGGGTGGTTTGCTATTAGTAGTTCCCCCACCTATTTCCTGTCTCCGTTTCAGTTTTATGGGTGGGGTTGCAAAAGAGCAGATAACTAAACTTGGATGTGAAAATTATTTTTCTCAGAGTCACATACTGAGCACCCCTGGAGATGCTATAACGGAAGTAAATCCTTAGATAGTCCCTTAGGTAAACAATGGAGATGGAAAGGACGCTCAAACTAAGGTTTAGTTTATGATAACTTTCATTTTAGGTACAATTAAATGCATCAAATTGTTAAATCACCTACAAAGAACTTTCTCACTTTACTTGTGGACCCTAACCAAAAGGTCCCCCAATCAATCACCAAGCAAAAAAAAGACGCCTGTGTGCACTTGTCCAGAAATTCAAACTAAACAATAACTAGGAAAAATTATTAATAATTTAATAATATATTTATTTATTTATTTTTAAAAAATTTGACCTAGACCTTCAATTATACAACACAATAATGTGGAGGGAAAATTTAACCAATTCTAACTCATCAAAGAAATGATGAAAAGGGATTCCTTGTTTCCGCACAAGAAAACAACCCAAAACAAAAGAGGAAAGCATGTGAGAGCCGAGTTATTGCATAGAAATTGAAACTTGGACTTTGGGAACAAGTGGAAATAATAATACATCTCTGATGATTTTGGCTCTCACATGATTCGAAAAGAAAAGGCCAAATGGAATTATGATCGAGGCCTTTTTTTCTTTTTCTTTTTCCAATTTTTCAACAAAACATCAAGTGCAACATCCCAAAAAAAAGATTTAGCATTAAAATGATGACTAATTTTTTTTAAAATAATCAGTTTCCATTGTTCCATTTTGGCTTTTGAAGAATAACGGCTCACCTTACAAGGCCCATTCCATAGTTGGTAACGAGTTATGTGAGCCTAAACCAAAAACCACATACGGTGTCCTGAAAGTGCCATTTGAGCATGAATCAATCACTATATTAAATGAAAAAAAATTCAATGATTTTTTTTTTGTAATTTCTTAACTCTTTCTTCACTTCATCATTTCTTTTATACTTAATTAATTAATTAATCAAGAAAAAACACTTGGCAAGGGAATGAGAGAAGAAAAAAGAAAGGACCAAAGTCCACACAAAAGACAAACCTCAAAAGTGCACAATGCACAATGGGGAGCAGCACTAAGGGGAGATTTCTTTTTGTTTGGCTTGCAACTTAGTTTCATGTAATTGTCAACACAAGTTTTGGATTCCAACACTTTTGAGCAATCTAGGCTTGAAAAGTTACAAAGAAGCAAAGAGTAGGTCGTAACTTTTGCTCCAAACCAATGTAAAGTTTTTCAATTCCAAACCTTAGAAAATGATACACATTTTTTTTCTCCTATATATACAAGAGTGAAATCATTGGAAAAGCTTTGTCCTTATTCTTGTAGTAGTTGTGATTCAGTTTGTGTAGGGGTTTCCAAGGGAGGAATCTTAATCTTGGTGCAAACATGCAAAGCAAAGGAAGGAACCGTTGCCTCAATTTAACATATGATCCATTCATTCACAATTTTTCATAATAGTTCACCCAATTACACTTGCTTGTACACCCTCCCAATTAATTAGCACACAATTGTTTTTCACTTGTAAAGTCATTATTTTCCATATGGCTCTTGGTTTGCTTTCTCCTTCCTCTCTTCATTTTAATGCACACATCCTTATTTTTCAATATGGATGGTAGTTGTAGTGTATTGAAAATGGGATTAGGTAAACACTATTAGAACTTACATGCCATTCACTCCCTATTTACAATAAAGGTTTTGTAAGCCAATGCATAGACATGTCTGATTTAGGTTTCAGTATAACTTTAATTCCAATATTGGGAGGTTCTTTACTTGTATGAAGAACATCCACTTCCAAGTTCTAAAAATATGCATTAGAATTAGAGTTATCTGTAAAGTCACCCTGTCTTTGGACTTGCTTTCACCACCCCCTTGGTATCCGCAAACTAAGGAAATCTTATTAAATCTCCGTATGGAAGGCTGAAACTCAGCATTTAATGCACAAGGTTCGAGAGTAATTATACTAGTTGTACAGATAGGAGAGGTGAAAATCTATGTAGCACTAGCGGAGACGCTCAAGAAAAAGGAAAGACAGGATGAAACTCAGTTTATCACTGAAATTGCGGAAAAACTAGTCTGGATCCCAATAATTTCATTTTGTAAAATTTTCATTCCCAGTTACGCGTTTGATGCCCTATTGTCCCGAAGCTGACCATCCATGGGACGTTACAGAGAACTCTCTTGTCTCAGTTCCAGTTCCAATTCCACACATAAAAATGGAACTGGGGATCCAAGTCTGGTTCTTCAAAAACATAAAATCTGGTTTTTGGTCACAATTCAAAAATTCAGACCTAGTTCTGATCCAGTTCCTACTAACTCAGACTGGAACCAGTGGTTAGTTTCCAACTAACCTCCAATTAACCTCTTTTTCAATCAATTTTTTATTTTATTTTATTTTACAAACACATGTATTTTGGTTTCAGTTTTGATTCCAGTTTCACACATAAATAGAATTGGGACCTGAGTTAGTCTGCTTTTTTTCAAAAAATAAAATCTGACTCCAGTTCTGAAAATCAAACCTTATTACACTTTTGGTTCTTACTAGTTTGGATCTTACTAACTGGAACTGGAACCACAGTTCTGACCCGCCAAAAGGGGTAACCACCCAATCTATCTATGAAGGAAGGTAGTTTGTTTTGCTTTGTTTTGTTTTGTTTTGTAGTTATAAGATCCACCGAACTGGGATGCTTGAGATCGTGTTCTTGGTGTCTTTGGAAAGCTCTCAGCGAGGAGGGGTGCATGGGCTTGGTTCCATGTTGTTTGGACTTGCCGTGCCAAAGTTCTTGAATATTGAATGATTTTTTCATTGAAAATTAAATTAAATCATAGCTGAAAATTTGGGAGGAATTAGAACATGCCTTTGGTGTTGTTGGAAAGATCTTGATGAGCAGGATTTTAATGGAATTTATTTGGTAAGATTTGGATTCGGAATGTAGGAGATATTGATTTTAAAGTGATTTCTGCTGCTGAAAATTCAAATAAATTCCCAAAAACCAGGTTTTGGAAGGAAAAATCAGTTGAGGATGTGGTAACATTTGGGCCAACGGCACAGGCCACACTAGTAGTGATTATTTCACCTATTACAATTTGTTAAGAACAGGGAAACCACAATTGGAAATGGCCCAGATTAGGCCATTTCTTCATTTGTAGGGTTTTATAAGATTTATTGTCAAGAGGGGAAATCTCCACCAACTTGGCAACAAAGAGATAGTCTCCAGTTTATGTAATGTGAAAACCTTTTCATTTCACACACATAGTGTAGCTTGGATTGAATGTTTGGACAAGACAAATAGAAATTTTTTTGGCCCTTTGAGATGATTCTAGTGGATCATCCCACAAATAGAATGTTGTGCCATATACTCTTCCATACACTTTCTTTGACATAAACTCTTTTTGGTGGTGGATAGTACCCATTGATCATTGAACTAAAGAAAACTTCATTGGGAACTTGAAAGTAGGTAGTTGTCCAACAAGAGATTATGAACCCAATTGGCCACATTAGCTTTTCCATTTGTAATGCACACAATATCATCATAGGTTCAAGCGACAAAATAAAAGGCTGCTTGACAATATTTTATTCCTTTTTCTATTACTCCACTTAACCATGGCATTTCAAATACATGGCCTATAACCTTAAAAACTAATTCACAATAAATTGAATGTGTGAGCTTAACATATATCCATAGAAGCTTATTGGCATGTGTCACAATTTTATTTATGGCTTTTGAAAAATTTAGTGACTTTTTGTCTACTAGGAGAAAATTAATCTCTTGTTTTCCTTCATCCTTCAAAACTAATTCAAATAAGTAGCAAAATGAAATGTGCTACAAAGCAATGTATTTTTTTGTGGCAAAGTTTCACTCTTTGGCAAAACCAACAAATGTTAGGGAACATGCCTTCTTTGTTTTAGGCTACTAGATTGTCATCATGTTTCCATAACAAACACTCCAAATGGGTAGGAAAACCTCAAGGTCAATCAAAATTGATCACCACTAAAATCAAAGGTTGCAATATGATTTTCGCTAAACCTTGAAATAGTCCCATCACATAATTGCTCCACACACCTTTTGTGCAACTTTCAATCACCACCCCAAAATGGCAATTGCCTTCTCCTTCATCACAACTTGATGTTCCTTCATTAATGACAAAGTCATCGCTTCAAACACATTGATGAATGTTTCTAATTGGATGACTTCTAACTCTACTACTTAATAGACTAGTAATATGGGGTCTAAGGGATTTACTTGAAGAGCTTTGAAGTTTCTTGAGTTTTGGCCTTGTGAGTTCAATCTTTAATTCTTAGAAATGTTAAGTCGTTGGTTTTGTGAGATTAAGAGTGTGTTAATTTTAATTGTCATTGAGCTTGGTGATGGATATTTGTTGTTAGAAGCCACCATTAAATGGTGGAACAAGCATGACCTTCCAAGTTGTAATCAACCAACTAAGCTTGGTGAGATGAAGAAATTGAGATGGGTTTGAAATATATAAATATTCATGTTTAGTGGTTCACTCCTCTAAAATCACTTTGTTTTGAATTTTATTTTATTTTTTGTGTTATCATGAGTTTTTAAAATATTCCATATGTTTTAAGTGTAGTCATTCAATCATGAATCACACACATCTCCTTACGCCATTGTTTTTTACAAGAATATTTTTGAATAAATTTTTCTTAATATTTTAATTTTTAATTTTTAAAAAATTTCTTTACACTATTATGTTAAGGTTAATATTTTAAGTTTTTCAAAATAAATAAGTAGGTATTAAAATTTATCAAAAATAGTTAAGTATGAATATTTTTACATTGCAAAAACATTAGTTACAAATGTTTTAAACATGTTTTTAGATATTTTTTATTTGTTAAATTGATTTCAAATTTTCAAGATATGTATCTCAATATATTGAAAATGAAATTATATTAAAACAATTCCATTTGTATTTTTTTCTTAAAATGTTAGATACACAAAAGTAAATAGTGGTTTCAACCATTTTGATATGTATTAGCAAAATTGCACCATTTTTAATCATTTGCAATTATAAGTTGCATTTCAGTTTGATAGATTACGAATCCATATTCACATTATATGAGTCTCTTAGGGTTCAAAAAATTTCATGCAAGCATTGAAGGGGTAATAATGCATGGATTATGGTAGAATACTTTCTTGAAGAGGTGTCAAAAGCATAACAAGCTTTGTTTTTCTTTCTTGGGATGAAGGATCAATACATAGATGATCAATCATGGATTAGTGTGCATGCTTATGTGTTACAAAATTGGAATCGCATAACCATTTTACTTAACATAAAGAAGGTGATAGAGAAAGATGGGTCTAATAAGGTAACCAAGATGATTAAACTTAGTTTCTTATAGTGTACAATGACCATCTAAACATGGCATAGGCACAAAGATGGTTTGCTTTGGTGTAGATGGACTTTTCATGTCCCAAAGCATTAGAATTTGGGTTATTATTCGTGATCCATAACACTATCAATGTGCATTATATGGTGTGTTGTAAATCTTGTTGTGAACACCCTATCCAAGCTACCACTTGTAGCAAAGTTTTAAACCCTCTTTTGTATGACTATTACATTGTATATTTCTAAAGCATTGTATATTTGTAAAGATGATCTTGGGCATAGTCTTAAAGGTCTTGAGGAATGGTAAAACTTTATGGATATCCATGTTCTCTTCCTCCAAGCAAGTTGTTATTGGATATAATTCTCTTGTAGGATAATGGTGGAAGATGCTACTTAAATTGAAAGTTTTAAATTGAATTATGAATTGTTATGTGATGTAAAAGATTGTTTCACATGATCTTCCTTATGCTTGAAACATTTTATAATTTTGTTGAGTATGTTCAAAGGAGGAAAACTTTTATATGTGATTTCATTCATGTTGTTAAGCAACTTGCACAAGTTGACTTTACATAATGTATGTGGATGTGCTAACATGTATTGTCTTCAACTTATTTTTAACAATTCAAAGACTTAATGGAATGTAATAATAATGATGTTTATATTGTGTGGTGGGCAATTCAAACTATAATCCAATATGGATTTTTTTTTCCTCTTTAATGAATGGTTGTATATGCTTTAGAAGGTTGACCCAACAACTAGTGTACTAAACATGAATTCTAGATTTGATGAGGCTTGAACTATGGTGAAAGATTAATGTACATTAACAAACAAGTGATTGATTGAACCTTGAGGAGTTATAAAAATAGTTTTATTCTTAAGAATTGATGAATGCAATACAAGGGTGATGCATCCCCAATACTAGCTAAATGTAGGTGTAGAAATTAACTTTCCTATGCATTTGGCCATCTTGATTTCATTTATTCTGCCCAAAATTTTCATAAAATATTTCTTTTAATGAATTTTTTTTTAATCAACAACCTTTTTTTTGTTTTGGCATGAAAAAAACTATCAAAATCTAATGAAACATTTGTCTAATTTCATCTTTCACTTGTGGGCTTGACTAACATCAAATACATTTTTTATGGTTTACCCAATGTTTATTAAATATATGAAACACATAGAAATATTTATTGTAGTAATCATGTTAGTTTTGAGGATGAAAAACCGTTATCAACCTTATTAATCTTTATGAACTCAAAACTTAAGAACCACCTAAGAAGACATTTTGAATTAAGAATTACAATGTTTGTTCAAGATTTCTACATCACAAATTTGAGAATGGAATAATGATTAGGTTTGACATAGGCAAAAAAACTAAGGGGGTGAATTTTTGTTGAAATGAACAAATCCCCGTGCATAACAAAAAAAAAAAATTGTTTCAACTCATAAATCAAATCAACATTGAATTGTTTTTAATAAGCTTTCACAACATTATTATTAATCTATTATGAAAACATATGGAAAATTTTGAAATGAAATTAATGGGTATGGAGTAACCAAAAACATTTTTAAATCCATGGAATGCATGTTTTCACTACTTAATGAGCTCCTTGAAAACCTTCAAATTTATTTCAATGACATATTTGTGAGAATATTTTAAATACACCATTACATAATAGTATAATGTAACTTTTCTAAAGTTGTAATTTGCTTTAAATGTTGATATATAAATTGTGATTATAAAAATATTCTCTTTGAATGATAATCATATTAGGCTACATCACTTTGATTATACTACTATTTCTTTGTAAGAACTCAATCAAGTGGGCACTTTTGGCTTGTTTAAACTAAAACACACCTAAAGAGATTTTTTTAAAAATATTGATTTGTTAAGTTATTCAATTTTTATTCAAAATTTCAATTCATATCAAAGTCAACTGGTCATTGAAATTGTCGTGTAACGTGTTTAAGTTTTGGTTATGTTTAAGTTTATAATTGTTTGCTAGATTGTGGTGACATTTATTCATTAACCCAAATACACTACATATATTAATGTGGGTTTAATGTGTTAGTGTATGTTTGATTATGGTTGTGGAAATTCAAAGATGGATGGAGTTCAACCACCTTTGGCTAGCAAACTGAGAGGATGTCCTTGCTCTACATGGTTAACAAGGTGATGAACATAAAGCAATGTCTTTGATGGATTTGATTTTTCATAGTGTTTGAAATTAGAGCAAGCAACTAAAATCCTTCTTCATTTTCATTGCCATGTTTTGTAAAATTGTTGCAAAATTTTCCCTATTGTGTTTAGGGTAGATCACATTTCATGTTCATAATTTGTTTAATGTCTCATTTTGCATCCACCTTGCAAAAATTCCTATATCATTGTTCACATTCAACAAAAGTTCATGTAGCCAAAATTGATTAATGAACAATATTCCAAAACATAATAATTTTTATTTGAACATCTTGTGACTCCCATTTTATGTAGGCTAGTTAGGTAATAATTAATTAAAAATTTGTTTAATATACATGCATGCCATGCCAAAAATCTAAATGAAGTTTTAAAGACAATAGTTTCATTATTTAATATGAAACCAATTTTTATCGTTTATATTTATTTCTTATTCATAACATAATTGACCCAAAAAATTTATTAACCACCTTGTAGCCAAACTAACATTAGTATTATGGTAGTTTCCAAACTTAATCATGTATTTGTATGCCAACAATAGTAGTTACTTCCATTTATGTGACTATGTTTGTTTGAATGATTACATGACTATACCGCTAGTAGTCATTTTGAAAGCAATTACACGCATTCCTTTGACCTTGTTTGACTAATTGGCCTAACTACTTAAGCTAAACAAACCAATGTGGTTTAGATTAGACAAGCATATGTATGCCACAATAAGTTAACATACCTACATTAAGTTGGGTAATAAACCTAGGGTATGCTAAGTTAGCCTACCTAGGTTAAACTAGCTTCAATAGATAACTAGGTGTCAACAGAATACCATGAGCCACACCTGCCTATTTTAAGGATTACTTTTGGGAGAATATTTTGTAAAATATTTTCACAAATTTTTTATAAAATCTTTTAAAATCTTGAGATTTTTTTTTATGTTATCATGTCGAGGTTTATGTAAAATATTTCAAAAAATATATCATTTTGAAAAGTTTTGAAACCCATTTACAAATCCTTTTTGTGCTTCAAATTGATCATTACAATGTTCAATGGATGCTTTTGATTTTTTTTACTCATTGGATATATTTCAAATTAATTCACATGTTCCAATGATATACTAGGAACCTTATAATATGAAAAATAAAAATATTTTCAACACCAATTAAATCATCACTTTTAAATGTGAAAAATTAAGCAGGCATTACACTTGTTATGGCTCATGTTTGTGTGATTGCACCCAACCTAAGTACGATATCCTACCTGACACTCTTGAAAGTTTACCTATGTCATCTTTGAAACCTACTTAGGATAGCCTACTTAGTAGTCACTTGGCAAGGTCATTTTAAAACCCTAGGTAGCCATGTATGTGTAGGCCCTATGATCATCCTAAGTTGTTATAGGTACGCCTAGGTGGGCTCTAGATTAGCATATGTACACCTACATGTAGATTTAAATAGGCCTTATGTAGGCTTAAGTAGATCTAGGTAGGCTTAGACATGTAAATCTATGTAGCCCTTAAGTAAGCCTATGTAAACTTAAGTAAGCCCTAGGTGGGCCTAGGTAGATTTAAGTAAGCTTTAATTAGTTACTTGGGTATTGTTATGTAGATCTTAAATAGGGCCTAAGTAACCTTTGGTAGATCTTGGTACGCCTAGGTTGCATTAGGTTTGTTTTGGTGAACCTTAGTAGGGCCTAGCTATATCTATTTGGGTACCCCTATGTAGGTCCTAAGTAACCTAGCTATATAAGCCTTAAATAGGCCTCTAACTAGATCTAGGTAGGCATAAGTAGACTTAGGTAGGCCTTAGAGTTAACCATTTGTGAATTATGTAAATAGTTGTGTATTTCTTTTGAAAGAATCTCCAATGGGAGGTCACAAAAAGGTTTGTAATGGCAAAGTAACATTAGCTCCTATAAACATAAAAAACAATGCACCCCAATGGTTGCTCACACCTACAAATAAAACATTAGCACCATGAAATTTCACATTGGGCTCCACAATTTGGCAAAGGATACTAAGCTTTGGAGAAGACCATGTAGACATGGTCAACGATGGTTGACTATGCCTCCTCCCTTATTATAGGTGTTTTTATGCTTGCAACTATTACAACACAAGAATTTGAGTTTGCAATAAGGGGGAAGTGCAATTTTTTGCACAAATGGTTGAAGGTGAACTTTTTTGTGTAGGCAAGTGCAAATTTTTGTGTGTTGGATGAAGCATAAATTTTGTGCATATGGGAGGCGCCAAAAAGTTTTGTAGAACTTGAACAAACATGTTGTAGATTGCACATTTGAAGCAAATTCAAACAAAGTGAAACAAAAAAACATTAAAGGAAAACATGAACAAGGAGAGAAAATTTGATAACAAAGAAGGAAAAAATTGTGCACAAATGAATGTTTGTGCAAACATATGTGTGTGCAAGCATGATAATCTCTATGTGTAAGCATGTCTCCGTGTTTTGGCACCTTCGTGAATATGATGATGGACATCAAATCTTCATCTGGCATGTGCCATGGCAATTTCTAGAACAAGGGCTAGATGTAGTAGCATATTTTAATCAACTAACATCACACAACTTGTAGAAACATGTTTCTCCATTATGAGAGGGTGATAATTGTTAAAATACACATATACCTTTTAATGTACCTTGTTAAGTGCCTCTTCCTTGGATATACATATATCCTTGTAACTTACACATCATATGTAAAAGACATTTTCATGTCCAAATATGCTTTCATTCAAAATATGAGTGATATCAATATTATAATGTATATTAAAACTTGTAGACATAGAACCTACATTTTAAAAAATCTAATAAATGGCTACATTTACAAGTGTTTCATGAATTATATATAACATTTATTTATTGATTCCTCAAAATTTTGCCACATGGAGTAGTAAAGTTGAAATGTTATTGATTTGTTTCAATTTATGAAATGTTGTTAACAAGAATGAAGTAAACATTGGTCCTAGTGATCCTACCATTCAATTTACATGGAAATCTAAAGATTTCAAAACTTGTGCTAACATACATTTCCATTGTGGACAAAAAAAAATTCTTTAATACCATTTCCCACATCCCAAGCAATAAAAAAATTTAACAACACTTCAAGTGAATCTACATAAAAAATTGTCATTCAACTAGATGTTACATTTTTATTATGCTAGATTTTGGGATTCCCAATTTTTAAAAAAGTTGTTATAGTTGGTTGCATTTTTATTAACCCACAAGTAAATTTATTCATTTCAATTCTACCAGATTCCTGGAATTTTGTTCCCACACAAGGTGGCATTGTCAGTCTCAACTTTATTGAATTACTTTTTAATATTGTACAACAACATGTTGTCAACATTTTAGAACAAAACCCTAGAAACTCAATGCATTTTATGTCAAGGAAAATTTCAACAACTAGTTTAACAATTCACTTCAAATTTTTAAAAAATCTCCCCATATATTGGGTGGTAAATTCCTAGTCAAGGAGCCTTTGACACAAATTTTTTAAAGAAAATACATGTATATTAGGTTAAAATATAAAGATCATTTTATTTTTAACATCCCATCCATTTATTTATTTTTCTTGTTATTACATCCTACTTAACACACACTTTACAAAAGTCCACACTGTAAAATATAAGCTATGAAAATTACTTGTATTTTGAAAAACTTACTTTCAACCTATTTTTACAATGTTAATTAAATGAAAACCGATGCATAGTAGTGAAAATCCATATTGTCTTTGATCATTCAAATAAAGACTTTCAATATAAAATAGTTTGATGATGAGTTTTATTGTTAATATAAGCAAGTTTTTGGTTTTCAAGCCTACTTTCATATCCTTAATGAAGAACACACAAAGTTGGACCCCGAAACTTTTAAATGTATATTTGGATATGGTGAACCTCTTGGAATTAAAGGTTACCATCTTTATAATCTAGACAATCAAAAAATTTCTATAGTTAAGATGTGGTTGTTTTTAAAACTCTTTGATTTTAGGGGGTGTAATTGATTCATGTGAACCCAATTCCCACCTAACGGTTGTACAACTTGGTCAATGATTAAGTCCACTAGCTATTCCATTGCTAGCACAACAAGTAAGTCCATTACCACCACAAATTGTAGGTTACCAACACAAATTGCCCCACCACAATACATATTTGATCAACATCCCAAGATTGAAGTAAAAAATCATCAATGCCACCCCACATGTGGGCCCATCTATGACAATCACAACAAACAACTATATTTTTTAAACTTCTCAATGCAAAAAAAAAAGTGCAATTGAATTGTACAAAATTTCATGAGAGTTCTTTTGCTTATGCTTTCATGACACAAAACTTACTTTTGAACCTGAAGCCTTTTATGGTGATGATTATGTTGATTGGCATTTAGCTATGAGAATTAGTATAATTCATGAATCTAGAACCAAACATACATGGATCATGGTTGACCCTCACCAAATAGATCAATAGTCAATACAAAATGGTTGTTTTCATGAAAATATGAGTCTAATGGATCTTGGTTCATTACAAAGCCATGCTTGTTGTTCAAAACTTCATTCAATAAGGTCTTGACTATGTTGAAACATTTTTACCAATGATGAAAATGACTTCCTAATGAATTATGTTTGCACTTGCAAATTTGTATAGCTATCACATCCATTATATGAATGTCACTATTGCTTTCTGGAGTGACATTTTATAAACGGAGATTTACATTCTGAACTCAAAGGTTTTGTTGCATTTGGAAATGAGACAAAAGTGCAATGTTTAATAAAATCCCTTTTTGGGTTAAAAACAAACACCATTTGTTTGGTACAATTTTTTTGATAACTATTTTAAAACAAGGTTTTCTCAAATGTCTTTTTGATACAAATGTACATCTTAAAAGATCCACCAAGGCCTTCATAATTCTTGGGTTATTTGATGACCTTATTCTTGTATTTAATGATTTATTATACCTTTTAGATGATAATTTTTTCTTGTTTAACAAAAAACTTATGATTGATAATCAAACATTGAATATATCCTTGTAATCCAAGTTTGGCAAGTTCACACTACTTGTACACATTAATCTTGTTTCAAGACAACTACATATGTGATTGATTAACTAAATTTAACATGAACATTTGTAATCTTTAGAACACCCCACTTCAAGTTGGTGTCAAAGTGAAAATCTTACATATGAACAAACAACTTTCATAACAAATATACCATACTCCAATGTTATTGGTAGTTTGTAATCCTTGGTCACATGTACATGACTTGATTTAACTTTTGATGTAAACCCATTTAATTCAATTCATGGCATATCTTGGACCAATCCATTGGTATGCCTTTAAAAGGAATATGAAATATTTAAAGAAGACCGACTATTGCAACATCATTTATCATGGCCACCACACCCCACCTTATACATGTCATCTATTATAAGGTTGAAATGATGATAATTGGGTTGGTGACCTAGAAACCAAAAGATCTACATCTTGTTGTTTGTTTCAATTAGATAATGCTTTGATATCTTGGCATAGCAAGAAACATGTGGTTGCATTATTTTTTATTGAGGTGAAACATATTAATGTTATTATTGCAATACAAAAGTTTGCTTAATTGTAGGGCTTGTTGATTAAACTTGCATATTAATTCAACTGCTTAACATTTTTTATTGTGACAATTAATCATGCATTGCCTAAGTTAACTAAACACCATAGATTCTATGACCATTTTAAACACATTGATATTAAATATCATTTCATTCATGGGAAAATTAATGGTAAAAAATTTCAATTTGAATTTACACTTACTATTCACATTGAGACTAATATTTTAATCAAAGTCATGTCCAAGCCCAAACATCAAACATATGTTGTTGCTCATGGATTCACAAGTTTCAATGACTTGTTGACAAGGGCATATTTTGCTAGTATAATCAAATCATTGAAACAATTTTACATGATGAAGTTAAAGGGGGAATGTAATGACATATGTTAGTCAATTAACATCCCACAATCTATGGAAACATGTTTCTCCATTAGTAAAAATCATAACTATTAGGATACGTACATACCTTTTAAGATACCTCTTCTTTATATATAAATATCCTTGTAATTTACACATCATATATTCTTTTTTTTTCTTTTTTTTTTAGGTCCAAATGCTATAAACCCATCCACCACAAAATGCATTACAAGGGTTAGCATCTAGGTTTGCAATTTGAGGCTATAGGGTTTAATATAAAGCATTATGTTGAAGATGTTTTAAAAACTTTTTAAGCACTTGAATTACATGTTTGTTTTCACAATTCTTGTGATTTCTTATTGGCCAACTTCATTGCCAATTTGATTAATCCTTGACACATGCATCACCCCTATTCAAAGAAGACATTGGGATTTGCAAGATAAATCCATGAGAACAAACATAATGATTAAGGACCTTGTTGGTGGGGATTATATTTTGTGAACCTCCTTTAAGTAAGGTAGGATAGTATGGTGGTTTTCCTATCAGTATGGTGGAAAATTACATTTTGATAATAACCTACCTTAATCATTATGTCCAGTAATGCCATGGTAGTAGGGAATTACACCTTGGACCTCAAGCTCAATTACTCTACCTTTAGTTCACAAGGTGTAATGCTTGAATGCCATGGCATTACCCTACACAACTCATTATTTTTTACCAAAAAAACATATGCAAAATTGTAACTTTAAACACAAATTGTAGTTTAACATAACATAGGAGCTTGACATTTCTTAAGGTAGGATGGTTTTTCTGCATTGGAGAAAAATCAATTTAGTTGTGGACATATTGCTGATGGCATATGACAACCTTAAGTTGAATTTCAAATATTTATGATTTGAAAATGAATCTAAAAACATATGGACTCAAGTTATATGCACACAATTGTGTTGGTGAGACAAGGGTAAAGATAGTTCTTTGACATAATGAAATTGAAATTTTAATTTAATTTTTTTTAACTAAGAAAATATGAATAATATTTTTTTCCAACCCACTTTTGTAGCATTATTATCGAATGAATAGCAGTGACAACTTACATGTATAGTAATCAATCATGGTAATCACAACTTAAAAACATATATTGCATTTTTTTTGGTATACATAATTTTGTGATTTTGTTGCAATGCATTCAAAAATAATAATTTGTTGTGTTATAGTTTCACTTGCATGGGTATTTGATTTCATAAGAAAATGAATCTTTTCATAAAGGATTTACATTAATATCTTTCATCCTTGAAGGTCAAAATGTTTGGCATCATGGTCAACTATAACAAATCAAGTTAAATATTTATTTCTTTTGTTAAATATAATAACAAATTGAATTCAAGATGAATTCAAAATTAATCACAATGAAACTATTGGTATTCAAAACACACATGGATCTCTTTCAATAAATTTTTGACATAGGTAGCAACAATGGACATTTCCTTGTGTTGTATATTTGGGTAATGGTCCTTTACATTTTCAAATTTACAACTAAATACAATGAGTGGGGCCTCGGGTGGATAGAATTGTTTATAATTGAAGGACCTTGTGGGTGGTTAGCTATGTTTGGGATGGACAACATGGTTGTAACACCTAACACCCATGGTTCCATTTCAATGTGTCAACATGTTGAATGCCCATCAACTACATGTTCATCAAGTAGGTATTAGTGTTGGGCAAGAATATAATTTGTTAATTAGTATATGGCCTGGGATCATAGCAGTTATGGTGTTAAGGACCATGTTGTTTTGTTATCCAACTATTAAGGTATTGGGGTCAATACTTGGACTAGGGAAATATAAAAGTTGAACGAGTCATACTATTTACGAGATTATGAGCTGTAGTAGATTACTTCAACAACTCATTACCAATTTTCTTATGTTGTTGCACATTTGATATAATTTGACACAAAAACATAGATTAAGATTTGGTGTTAGTGTCAAATGTTATGAGATGAGTTAAAAAAGGCTACTTATTTAGATTTTTTAAATTTATATATTTTCATCTAATAGTGATTATTTTCTAGAGAATAATTTGATTACTTTGTGTAATTGGTTTGAAATTGAAGTTGAATACACTTTTAGGTGTAATGTGTTATTCACATAATGACTATATTCATGTTCAACACTTGTTGGTACGTGTCTCTTCATTACTTATATTCATACCATAATGATATATAAAGTTAACAATCTATATAATTGAAAAATGGCTAGCTAGTAGTTTGTAGCCAAAAAGACAAGAAAGGAAAACTCATATGTCATTAGTTTGGTCATGAACTCATGCAATAATTCATCACTTCAAATTCCATTCCATGAAAATCAAACATCTACTTCCAAATCTAACAGAAAGACTTTATGTTCTTAAATTGCAACTAAATTACCACTTAAATTTTATAAGATCTAATGAATAGATCGTTTTGGACCCTCTCTTGAGGTGCCAAGTCTAACTCATGGATTTACAATTCTTGTTTCAACCCCCCATTTCAACATACTAATAAAAACAAAAAATGATTTCCCAACTTTCGTGGCCCAAATTGTGTTTTTTTCAAAACTTTTGACAAGAGAGATTTATTGCCACCCACCAATTCACTCATATTTAGTCATCAATTTTCAAATTTCGCAACAACCCAACACAAATATGAAACAATAGTAATTTCCAACTTGGAGTTCCCAAAGATTCAAGCTTCATTTCCTTTCACCCACATCAATTTCCCCACATTCCCAATTTCCTAATTCTTAAACATGCAAAACTTAAGAATATGATTCCAACTCAAACAAGCTCCTTAATCCCTTAGAGTTCTTCATTAACTCCACCATTGCCTATTACAATATTCATAAATTTGCATAAATATTTGAATCCTTGAACTTTTCGAACAAACATAATGAAAATTGTAAGGACTACAACAATTAAAACAATTACTATGGGTATTTTTTCCCAATAGTTAGCACAACAGTTACATCCTAAACAAAAGCCATATCTAGAGCATCTCAACTTGTCTTTGACAAATTCAAACATAAAGTTAAGAATCTCATGTTAATAAGATTTAAAAGAATTGAAGCTAATTATTTGTATGTTTATCAAACAAATTTCATTAAAAACATTAGTCATATGAATTGTTTTTTACATTTCATCATGATATGAAACCTTGTGATACAAAAAGGCAAGTGACAACCCAAAAAAATAAATGATAGAAAAACATAATTAAATTAGTTACCCAACATTCATATTTTGAGAAGAAACGCACCAAGTAGATCGGTAGACTTTAAAACAACCCATCAATTGGATGGGTGCACCCAAAATTGGCAAGCATTAAACATGTGCAACAAGTTAAATGTGGCACTAAGTCCAACACACCTAGTACAATGCTTAACAAGAAAAAAAATTCGGATTTTTTTAAATATTCACACGATGATTAATGTTATAAGTAAGAAAAAAACATGTGATGTACTGGTTAAAATCCTCCCTTTAATCGAAAGGTCCAAGGTTTAATCCTTTTCCTAATTGTTTTTTTAACAAACAAAATGGATGAAAAAATTCATAAAACATATAAATAATTTTAAAAGTTAATTACCTTTAGGAAGTAACTTCTTTGAGCAAAAGAAGATTAAATGCTAGTCTCAAATAAATTCCCCATGGAGTAAGAAAAGTTCCTTGACAAAAAATACTTTCCCAAAGAGCAATGAATTTTCCTTGGGAAAGGGCCCAAGTTCCCCAAGGAGAAGTGATCCTTCTCCCCAGGGAACATGATTATTCCCAAAGGAAAAAAAGGTTTAAGTTGCTTCCCAAGATAACTTAAACTCCTTCTCATCAAAGACATAATTGTTGCCCAAGGAAAAGCCAATTTCCTCGGGGGAAGTTCATGCCCACTCACAAGGACTCTATTTGTGTCCACAACACTTGGAATAACAAGTTTGTAACTTGTGCAAGTCTTGGGATTCCAAAATAATGAAAAGGCTTTTTTTTCATTTCCTTAGGTTTGCTTCCATTTGTCATCACACAACATTGCACTACAAAAAAAGGTTTGGAATGCTCAATCAATCGGGTTACTATGAAACAATGACTTTGCACATGTTTGAAAAGAAGACACTCTTTCTTGGAAAAAAAATTTGAGTACTCAAAATGAAGAGACATATTGTGAACAAGAGTTACTACATGCTTACTCCAAGTCAGATGCATAGAGTTCTGCAAGATAAAAACTTACTACACACTTGCTGCAAGTCAGATGCATAGAGTTCTGCAAGATAAAGACTTACTACACACTTGCTGCAAGTCAGATGCATAGAGCTCTGAGAGATGATTGCATATAGAATTGCAAAAACTTCAGAGCGAAACAGAGCATCAAATATGCATCGAAACAGAGCTGCAATGCCTTGTATGACATGTTATCAACATGCAAGTATCAGAACAAGATACCCTGCAGAGTTGACATGAAAGTAACAGACAACCTATGCATAAAATGGACACGGCCCACTGTACAATTCCAAGCTTATGATTCAGAAATTATCTCTGATTCAGAACAGCCCATCACAAAGGGAATTCAGCCTTGGTTCCACTTAGAGTATTTTGATGATTAGACAGGTTTTATGACCAGATGATGCAACTGCCGAGTGTAGAATGAGCTTTTAGAGAATTCAACCTAATGAGTTTTTAGAGAGGTGAGTCAAAGTTCCCATGTTTTAAAGCAAAAGGGTACATCTGTTCCTGCAATGGCTGCATAACAAGTTACCAGGCAAATGCTTGTCAATGAGTAATGCTTTTGACAAGCCTCCATAAAAGATCAAATGCTTGTCAATGTGGACCCAATGCTACTTGTCGTCGCAATTGTACACCCATGAGAGATGCAGATAAACAGGGACTAAGCACAGCAATGGAAATCGTCCAGATTGGAGGACACCTGTTATTCAAAGGTTCTCATCCACTCCATCATAAGTAAATTTGGTTAGGTAGGAAATAATGAGGTGGGAGAAACAATCCATACCTCCACTGGACCAAAGGATATGCGCAAACATCACAATTCAGTTGTCCAATGTCACTACAAGCTTGAGCCTTCTTACTTTCTCAAATCCCATACCTGCAGAACAAAATGCTTGCTATGAGCACCTATTACCCACTGAGAAATTTCAGTTTCTCCCACTCACTGAGAAGTAAACTGATAACAGAATTACTCCATGGTAGCTTTGTCAATTGAAGAACTCTGATCAATCAAATAATTGTTCAACTGGCGATGCTGGACTGGAGGATAGAATAGAAGAAGCTGCAAGCCAGGATCAAGTTCATAAACCCTAACCTGAATCTAATTCAATAACACAAAATGAAAAAACCTGTTCCAATTTATGTGGCAATCAAGAGCTCCAAGAATCCTGAAAGACTCAAAAGAGAAAATTTGTCTAAACAGGCACTTGGGAAAAGGTTTGGCTGTAACCTCTTTCTTTACTGAAACGGGCACTTGGGAAGAAAAGGTTTGGCTGCACTTACTGGAAAAGGCCGCCTGAAGACGGAGAGAGAGAGAGACACACACACATAAGTGCAGATCTTCAAACCCTAATTGAACTCATTGCACATTGTGGCTCGATGGGCAGGATCTCCGCGATCTTCGCTCACCATCCCAGTTTGAAGATGTACTTACCGTCTCTGATTTGGTTGCAGTATTTCAGATTGAGCTTTTCTGCTCTTCTCACTTGCTTCAAAGAGTGCATAGTTAGTGATGGTGCGGATTTATATCAGCACGTACTGCAAAGTAAAAGAGAAGAAGTACAAGAAGTGATGACACTTTCCGGAAACACTACTCGCAGAAGTGAAGAATCAATTCTGTGGAGCCCAGCTAGACGACTACCTACTCGACGATGGAGACATACAAACCGCAAAAGGCAAGAGGAAATTGATACTATTTGATACGATCTGTCCCTGCCGCCTACCACATCCGCCAACAACAACGAGAGTTCGATCAAACATCTCGTGCACTTTTGTGCTCTGCAATCACGCTTGGCTGTACCTTGGTGACTGCAACAAGAATGAATGTTATTGCTGCTTGATAATGGCCACCAGATGAGTATAATGAGCATTGAATTCTTGGAGAAAAGACAGCACACCTTCCCCACCACAGCAACCGTTATGAAAGAGTACAAGTTGTGGCTGTCCAAATTCTCGTAAGCTTGGGAGAGTTCATTACCTTGTGTAGGAGATGGTGCGTCCTCGAGCTCGTGTGCTAAAGATAATCGGCGGCAGAACACAAAAATGGCAGAGCAGCTCGGCATGTCGGATGATCAGGCATCGGTTGTTGATGCAGGGAATTCTGTTGTTGTTTCTTCTAGTGTCGATTCTGTTTTGACGCGTATGGGGTGGCCTCTCGGATTAGGATCTTCTTCGTCCTCATCGTCGCTAGACAGGATGCCGGTAGAGGGAAGTGGCAATGGACCGCAGTTGGCGTCGAACGCCGATATTGTTTTGTCATCGATGTTCTCAGAGCTAGGCACGACGACGACGACGACGACGACGAGCTGCGGTGATTCCGAGTTCGATACTCTCGCCGACGGTTCGACCTCGACGTTTTTCAAAGACTCGCAGCGGATCACGCTGGGGAGCTTGATCGGTCTTCCCATGGAGTCTTTCAGGATGCTGTTGTTGTGCGGAGATGATGATTTTATCAGCGATGTCGATCGGATCAGCTGGTCGAGCAACAGAAGCATGGTTACAACGGTGACGATGACGAGAACGCCATCAACGCGTCGACGAGAGCGACGCTCTCGATGGTGTGGCTTCGTACGTTTTCTGGTCGGCTTCTTCAACAGTTGTATCAACACTAGAGTCTTGTCCGAATTCAGTGCTATTCAGAATGAAGACAAGCCATCGGAGCTTCGACACCTACAGCATCCAAGTTCCTCATCGTCAGTATACGAGGAACGATCAGATCTCGAAGATGCTAATAAAACTAATTCCCGGGAGCCACATCCGTCGTCGACCGAAAAGGTTTTCATGAACTCTGTGTTTGAAGAATCGGACTTACTGCTGATCGGCAGGCACATGATCGAGTGGCGGAACCCGTTGTTCGTCCCTGATCTTGCGATATCGGAGGAGGGAACTACAGATCAGAGTAACAGCAACGGAGCACCAACTGCGGAAATCAAGGTAATAGCCTCCTTGCTCTTAGCAAACAGAACGCCAAGCTGCGAACTTCCACGTAATGACCAGGAGTCTTCTTCCTCCATCATAAATGTGAATCACAGCGGGCCTGTCCTTGAATGAGGAGGTTCAAGGACAGGGGATGGAGAGAGCACACATAAGAGCAAACTGCAGAAATAAAAAAGGACCTCGACATGAAAGTCTTGGCATATCTGACAATTTCTGAATTCTTTATGATACAGTGGTGGTGGAGAGATTGACCCCTAATCCACTTGTTGGATGATGGTGAGAATCATGAGAATCAATCATGACAAAGCCGAGGGTAGTCTTTGCAGCCGGCTGCTGAAGTAGTGGGACTGTGGAACAAGTGCATGCAGATTGGTTTCATCTGCCAGCCTTTGTTGGGTGTGTAGTGAGATTGAACTTTGCAGCGATCATGCTGTCCATCTCATCAAGTTTCGTCTTGCACTTGAATAGTACTCTTGGTTCCAGCTAATTTTTTGAGTGGTAAGGTGCATCGAAGACAAACATTACTCCCGTTTTGCAGTGCCTGATATACAATTGAACCTCTTATGTAAAAACTGAATTGCAAATTGTAGTTGCAAACACACAATGTCTCAAGTGAGAGAAAAGGCAGAAAAAAAAGTGACAAACCTCACTGCAACACCCATAACAGAAGGCTTTCTTTGCAATGTAGCTGACATCAGGAACTTGTCAAGCACACCATACCTTGGCCTGATGACTCTGAGTCTGCAAATGCATGCAAAAGGCATCCAAAAGCAGTCAGCTCCAGAGAATGATGCTATAAGAGAATTTGTGGCTTAATGATACCTCCCTGAGTGATGGGATTGCAAAGCTTGCTTGCACACTCACTTGTCACACTGCCAGGCACAATTCATCCTGCCACACATACCTGAAGATTTGAGAAGAAGGTGGGGGGGGGCAACTTGAGTTTGAAGATGCTGAAAAAACATTCCAGATGATGGAAAAATTCCCTGTCTGAATTTCAATTAGGGTTTCAGATCCGATTCCTGAAATTGAATTTGTTCTCACAAATCAAGCTTTGGCAAACCCTGAATCACAGATGTTTTAGGGTTTAGGGTTTTAGGGGGTTTAGGGTTTAGGAAAAGGCCTGCAGAAATCACTTGAAGATGATGCTGTGTCATCACATTTATTAAAAGAATATGTAACAATTGATGAAACCTAATGGGTGGAAAAATGTTTTATTTGATAATGATTTTACTATTAATGCAAACAATCCATGTAAAAAATGTATTATTCACCAATGATAATAAAAATTGAACCATGTGATATAATATATGAATACTCAATTCCATCAAATAAGAATTTAAAATTTAAAAATTAAATTAATAATTTTTTAAAAAACCAAAAAAAAAAAAAAAAACATAATTAATTTTTTTTTTCAAAAATAAAAAAAAAAATTAAAAATAAAAAAATAAAATAAAAAATTTTTAAAAAAACAAAAAAAAAAAAAAAAACCTAGTTCATGATGTTTGTCAACAATCAATGAACATGTTCCATACAAAATATTATCCTTGCATATGAGACAACTTAATAATATGAACACATTGCTTTTGTTGATGACATTTTGCACGAAAATAATAAATATCCAACAAAACATTTACATATTTTTTAAACACGAAGTGCATGCATTGAAAAGACTTTTACACCTTGGGGGCGACACTTTTAATGTAAAGTTTGAGATTTACATGCATCAAATGACCATTTTGAGGTAGGGTATTAGACAATTGTTCAATCTATTTTTTATCATCTTATTATTGTTTAATTTTTAATATATACATCCTATATTAAAACCACCCTATATTAATTATAATCCATTATTTCAAATTATTATATACTTTATATTATAATTAAATTAATTATTTGAATAAAATATACCTTATTGTTTAACTAATTAACTCATAAATTTTCCCCAACAACCAATATATTGTATTCATGCATTTTCTAAAAAAAATTCAGTTGTGTCCCCCCCCCCCCCCTCTTAAACTTTTTTTTTTTCAAAAAAAACATTTTTTAAAATTACATTAAAAAAATAAAAAATGTAAACCTTTTAAAAAAAAAATAAAAAAATTAATTAAAAA